>Ga0247813_10000125_pt1 | contig 95891 bp, 91 predicted proteins | sample UWRJL169409C1_FD_180719 | JGI IMG/M metagenome (GOLD analysis project Ga0247813, IMG submission 180719) | Plant litter microbial communities from Arlington Agricultural Research Station in Wisconsin, United States - UWRJ-L169-409C-1 | ecosystem: Environmental > Terrestrial > Plant litter >...
AGCGGCTGTTCGCGCGATTCGCGACGGTCGCGGAAGAGCTGCGGTACCAATATTGGGAGAACTCGCTCTACCTGATCCGCGAGAGCTTTCCGTTCGGCACCGGCTTCGGCAGTTTCGAGCGCGTCTATCGCGGCGTCGAACCGCTCGGCCAGGTCTCGCCGCTCGGCATCAACCATGTCCATAACGATTATCTCGAGCTGATCCTCGAAGGCGGCCTGCCCGTCGCAATCCTGCTGGTGCTGGGCGCCGTCGCGTTGATCGCCGCACTGGTGACCGGCTGGAAGACCGGCAGCGACCGCCAGGAGCGCGCGACATTGGTCGCTGCCGGCGCCGCGATCGGGCTGATCCTGCTGTTCTCGCTGGTCGACTATCCGCTGCGCATGGCCGGGATCGCCGGCCTGTTCGGCGCCGCGCTCGGCCTGATCGCGGCGGTCGGCCAGCCCGCACCGATCACCGGCGCGGCGCCCGCCCCCCGCAAATGGATCGCGGCCGGCATCGCGCTGTGCATCGGTATCGTCGCGACGGGCGATTCGCTCGGCCGGTTCCTGGTGCTGCACAAGCAGGCCGCGGCGACGACGACGGTAGCGCCGTGGTCGGCGGTCGCATGGTCCGCACTCGCCGACGACGCGCAGCTCGCCGGGCGACCGGCCGAGGCGCGCACCGCCGCCGCCCGCGCGCTGGCGATCGTGCCGATCGACGCGGCCGCGGTGCGTGCGCACGGCTATGCCGATCTGGCGCTCGATTCGCCCGAGCGTGGTAGCCAGCTGATGCAGGCCGGCGCCGCGCTCGGCTGGCGTGATACGCTGATGCAATTGTGGCTGGCGCAGCGCGCGCTCGAGGTCGGCAGCGCGCCCGTCGCCGCCGAGCGGATCGACGCGCTGTTGCGGCGCGCGCAGTTGCCCGACGCGCTGATGCCGCAGATGCGCGCGACCTATCTGGTGCCGGGCGGAGTCGAGGCGGTCGTCGTGCGCCTGGCGGACCGTCCGCGCTGGCGCCAGGGCTTCTTCAACGCGATCGCCGACGATGCTGCGGCGTCGGTGCCGCGGACGCTCGATTTCCTGACCCGATTGCGGGCGGCGGGCGTGCCGGCGACGGCGGACGAGACGCTGTTGATCCGGTGGCGGCTCGCCGACCGCGGCGACGTCGCGGGTGCGCGGCAAGTCTGGATCGCCAGCGGTGGTCGCGGCACGATCGCCGATGGCGGGTTCGAGGCGCTGCCCGCGCAGCTTCCCGCCGGCGTACCGCCCTATGCCTGGGGCACGCCTGCCCTGCCCGGCGTCCGCGTCATCCCGGCCGATCGCGGTGCGGGCGACAGCGGTCATGCGATCCAGATCGTCTCCGATGGCCTCGCCAACGGGACCGCGCTGGCACAGATCGTCGCGCTGCCCCCCGGTCGATGGCGCGTCGCGACGATGGTGCGCGGCGAGGACGTGCCGGCGACGCTGGACCTGACCTGCCTGGGTCAGTCCGCGACACCGGTCGGCGTGGTGCCGCTCGATGGTCAGGGCAATGCGTGGCGGCCCGTCGCCGGCATCGTCACGATCGGGGCCGGCTGCGCGGCGCAGCGGATCGGCGTGAGCTTGCGCGAACGCGGCGGACAGAACAGCACGCTGTGGATCGACGCCATCACGATCACGCCGGCGTGACGTCGAATGTAAAAAACGACGACCGCGCCAATATCTTCGCCCGACCGCGGACGTCGTTACAGCTATCGGCAACCCCGCTGTTCAGGCTTGACCGAACAGGTTGGGTAATGCGAGTGGTCGGGGCGCGGAAGGGGCACAATCTACAGATGCGAGCGACTTTGATCAGCGTGGTCGCGCTGAGCGCTATGCTTGGCGCTTGCGCGGACGACAATATCGGCCCGAACCTGCACACCGGCGCGCGGGCCTACGAAACGATTCCGGCGCCTGCGGGAGAACCGCGTGTCCAGGATTACCGGATCGGTGCGCTCGATACGCTGGATATCGTCGTGTATCAGGAGCCCGACATCTCGTCGCGTGGCGTGGTCGTCGATGCGGCGGGCGTCATATCGATGCCGCTGATCGGCCGGACCAGCGTGACGGGCAAGACCAGCACCGAACTCGCCGACCTGTTGCAGGCGCGGCTTGCCGAAAAATTCTACGTCAATCCGCAGGTGACGGTGACCGTCGCCACCTCGGTCGCGCAACGCGTCACCGTGCAGGGCGACGTCAAGGAACCCGGCATCTATCCGATCTCCGGCCCGACCACGCTGCTCGACACGATCGCGCTGGCCAAGGGCGAGAGCGAGGACGCGTCGCTGCGCGAGGTGATCGTCGTCCGCTATATCGAGGGCAAGCGGATGGGCGCGGTGTTCGACCTGAAGCGAATCCGCCGCGGCGACGATGCCGATCCGGCGATCGAACCGCGCGACACGATCATCGTCGGTCATTCGGCGAGCAAGTCGGCCTGGCACGACATCCTGCGCGCCGCGCCGCTGCTGGCGGGCTTCGGCGTCTTCGCGCAATTCTAGAACCACAGGAAGCGAACTAATCCATGGCGAGCGTCGACGCCCCTCTCGGTGCACCCGCGCCGACCGACCGGCCGGTCGCGGGAGCGCCTTTCGCGCGCGCGCCCTATCAGGACGACGCTTTACAGAGCGGCGCGATGGAGGACGATGCCGAGCCGGCGATCGACCTGCGCGCGATGTGGTCGACGATCTTCCGCCACCGCTACATGATGATCGCGATCGTCGGCATCGCGCTGTTGCTGGGAATCGGCTCGGCGCTGCTGATGCCGCGCAAATACACCGCGGTCTCGAGCATCCAGATCGACCAGCAGGTCGCCAAGGTGCTGGGGACCGAGGATTCGGAACCGCAGGTCGCGGGCAGCGACGCGGACCGCTTCCTGCAGACGCAGGTCGACGTGCTCAACAGCCGGGCGATCGCGCGGCGCGTGTCCGAGAGCCTGGGCCTCGCCGCCAACGATTCGTTCCTGAAGCGGATGACCGGCGCGCGCAGCGTCGAGATCAAGCCCGGCGACGGCAGCCTGTCGGACATCGTCGTCGACGTGCTGCAGAAGAACCTGACGGTCGACCTGCGCCGCAATTCGCGCGTCGTGCATATCATCTTCGTCAGCCGCGACCCGGCGCTCGCGGCGGAAATCGCCAACAGCTATGCCAGCAACTTCATCGAGGGGAACATCCAGCGCAAGTTCTCCGCCTCGTCCTATTCGCGGCGGTTCCTGCAGAACCAGCTGGGGCTGGCCAAGGGTCGACTGGAGGGATCGGAACGCCAGCTGATCGCCTATGCGCGTGACGCGCGGCTGATCGATGCCAGCGCCGGTGCGCGGCAGGCGGAGGGCGACAATGGGCCGCGCTCGCTGGTGACGTCGAACCTGGTCCAGCTGAACGCCGATTCGGCGACGGCGGAATCCAACCGCCTGCGCACGCGCGAACGCTGGGAACAGGCGCGCAGTTCGCCGCTGATGTCGCTGCCCGAAGTGCAGGCGAACGAGGCGGTGCAGCGGCTGAACCAGAAGCGCGCCGAGGACATCGCCAATCTGAGCGAGGTTCGCCGGCGGCTGAAGCCCGACCATCCCGTCGTCATCCAGGCGGTGGCGGAGATCGCCACGCTCGACCAGCAGATCCGCCAGCTCGCCGAGGAAACGCGCCGGTCGATCCAGAACCAGTATCTGACCGCCGAACGCCAGCATGCCGCGCTGACCCAGCAGGTGGTCTCGCTGCAGGGCGCGACGCTCGCCGAACAGGGCCGCAGCGTGCGCTACAACATCCTGCGGCGCGAGGTGGACACCAACCGCCAGCTGTATGAGAGCCTGCTCCAGCGCTTCAAGGAAGTCAGCGCTGAATCGGGGATCACGTCGAACAACGTGACCAGCGTCGATACCGCCGAACAGCCACGCCGCCCGACCTCGCCGCGCCCGCTGCTCAACGTGGCGCTCGGGCTGATCCTCGGCGTGGTGCTGGCGATGTTCTATGCGTTCGGCCGCGACTATCTCGACGATTCGATCCGCGATCCGCAGGACGTCGAGGAGAAGCTGCGCATCCCGCTGCTCGGTGTCGTACCCGACAGCAAGGGCGTGGTGCCGGCCGAGGCGCTCGACGATCCGAAGTCCGAGATCGCCGAAGCCTATCACGCGATCCGCACCTCGATCGAACTGTCGTCGAACCAGGGCCCGCCACGGTCGATCCTGGTCACCGGCAGCAGCAAGTCGGAGGGCAAGTCGACCACCTCGTTCGCGCTCGCCCGCGATTTCGCGGGGCTCGGCCGCCGCGTGCTGCTGGTCGATGCCGATCTGCGGCGTCCGTCGTTGCATCGTGCGCTGGGCATCGCGCTGCCGGACACGGGGCTGTCGTCGGTGCTGGCACGGATGACCGAGCGGAGCGCGGCGATCCTGCCCACCGGTATCGGCGGCCTCAGCTTCCTGCCGAGCGGTCGCCTGCCCCCGGATCCGGCGACGTTGTTCGCAGGCTCGGCGATGCGCGACCTGCTGACCGCGCTGGAGAGCGATTACGACGTGGTGATCGTCGACGGTCCGCCGGTGCTGGCGCTGGCAGATGCGGCACAGCTGACCGCGGCGGTGCAGGCGACGGTGTTCGTCGCCGAAGCGTCGGGCGCGCGGTTCGGCCAGGCGCGCAACGCGGTGTCGCGCCTGCTCCGCGCGGGCGGCAACGTCATCGGCTGCGTGATGACCAAGTACAACGCCAAGAAGGCGGGCTATGGCCAGTCGTACGATTACTACCGCTATCGCTACGACGACACGTCGAAGTAAGGCCGATCAGGGCGTTCGCGGCTTGGTTTCGACCAGGCACGGATAGGCGATCTTCAACGACACGACGACGACCGACGCGGCCTCGCCGGCGAGGTCGCCGGGGTGGTCGGCGAGATACGCCATGAACGCACGGCGCAGGTCGCCCTGGGGCACGTGGCGGGGCACGCAGAATTCGCGCAGCGTCAGCCACGCCTCGTACGCGCGGACCGTGTCGTGGACGCCGGTGATGTAGGCGAAGCAATAGGAGGCGTCGGCGGCGACGCTCGACAGGCAGCGCTGGCGCAGTTGCGAGGCGCTGAACAACCCACCGCTGAGTGGGGTCGCGGGCGGCGTCGCTGGCGCGGCCAGGGCTAGGAGCAAGGCTAAAGGCATGGCCTTGGGTAGGCGCTGGTGCGCGACGTATCAACGCGGTAGGACGCCGGAGCGCATGGTCGACCCCAATCAGATATCGACGCTGCCGCGTGTCCGTCGGTTACGACCCGGCATCGTCATCGCCGCGACGCTGGCGGCATGCCTGATCATCGGATCGATCGTGCTGGCGGTAATGAGCCTCAGGCAGCAGCCGACCGATCCGGATGACGCGCCGACGGTCGCGCGCGACCTGCGCGCGGCGCGAATCGAGGCGCCGTTCGCGCCGGCGACGCTTCGGCCATTGTCGCCCGAGCAGGCGGTGGCGTGGAATGCCGCCACCCCGGCCGCGATCAACCCCGGCGAGACCGCCGCTGCATTCATGTTGCGGACCGGCAAGGCGAGCGATTTCCAGCGCTCGCTCAACTGCCTGACGATGGCGATCTATTACGAAGCCGGCAGCGAGACCGACGATGGCGAACGCGCGGTCGCGCAGGTGATCCTCAACCGCGTCCGTCATCCCGCTTACCCGAAGACGGTGTGCGGCGTGGTGCTGGACGGGGCGCAGCGCGGGCGGGGGTGCCAGTTCACCTTCGTCTGCGACGGCGCGATGGCGCGTACGCCGTCGAGCCGCGGCTGGCAGCGTGCGGCGCAGGTCGCGACCGCGGCGCTGGGGGGCGCGGTGTTCGCGCCAGTCGGCTGGGCGACGCATTATCACGCAAACTACGTCGTGCCCTATTGGGCCGCCAGCCTCGACAAGGTGGCGATGATCGGCGCGCATATCTTCTATCGCTGGAGCGGCGTGGCCGGCCGCGCGAAGGCGTTTCGCGGGGTTTATGCCGGTAACGAGCCGGACATGGCCGCCGCAGTGGCATCGGCGGCGGCGATCGCGGCGGCGGCACCCGCCGCCGTTGTGGGCGATCTCGCTGGCGCGGTGCCGTCGACCGACCGCCCGGTGCTGACCGGTGTGCGCACCGTCGCGCCGGTGCCGACGGTGGGCCTGAACGATCGTCGCGTGCTGCCGCGTGCGCCGGATAGCAGCGAGGCGTCCCCTGCCCCGCCGGCCCCCGCCCCGCCGGCCCCCGTCCCGCTGGCATCGACACCGGCGCCGAACTGAATCAGGGCGCGGTCAGTTCGACTTCCGACGGACGCCGTCCGCGGATCCGGCGGGCGATCGGCAGTTCGACCCACCGCCATGTCAGCCAGCCGGCGATGCCGCACAACAGGCACGCCAGCAGCGCCATCGCCGTAAGCGCCGGCAAACCGCGCATGGCGGCCGACGCCGTCAGCGCGGCAAATGCGCCGAGCAGGAAGGTGTGGGTCAGATAGATGCTGTACGAGGCATCGCCGAACGCGCGCGAAAACGCCGCGAACCGGCCGGTCCCCGCGGCGGCGCATGGCAGGATCGTCACGGCCAGCGCGACGGCTATCGCGGCCATGGTCGTCGCGCGATTGTAGTCGAGTGCGGCGAGCAGCAGCGCGAGCAGCAGGATCGCGGCCATGATCGGCACCGGCAGCCGCGGCAAGCGATGCAAGAACCGATGGCGAAGCAGCGCGATGGCGATGCCGATCGCGAAATAGCCCATGATCGGTCGCGTGAAGACATAGGCGGCGACGCGCAGGCCGTACGCGTCAGGCGGTGCATCGACGAACGGTCCAACCGCGATCAGGAAACCGAGCGCACCGAGCACGCCGAACGCTCCCCGGCGCCCCCAGAGCGACAGGCCGATCGCGAACAGTACGTAGAAGAACATCTCGTAATGCAGCGTCCAGCCAAGTTCGTATATCGGCTGGATCGGACCGAAGACCCCGCGATGGGGGACGAACGCGGCCGAAAACAGCCACTCCGCCGCGGTCGGCAGGCGATAGGCCGGGTCGGGCCGCGCGATGTGCGTCACCCAGCCATATGCGACGATCGCCACCGTCGTGAGATAATAGAGCGGCGCAATTCGCAGGTAGCGGCCACGCAGGAACGCCGGCCCGGAGGGTGTCGTCCGCCCGTTGCGCAGCGCGATAAAGACCATGATGAAGCCGCTGATCGCGAAGAAGGTCGCGACACCGGTCTGGCCCAGCTTGGCGCAGAACTCGGGAACGCCCACGGGCAGCGCGCCGCGACGAGCGTAGCGTTCGAGCAGATGTTCGACGACCACGCCGGAGGCGGCGAGGCCGCGGAGGAACTGGAGCGGGACGATCTGGTCGCGCTCGACCGACGCACGCGCGGCAGCCGATGCGTCGTGGACGGTCACACCAGTCCCAGCATGACCAGCGTCGCGTTCAGCGCGAAACCGAGTGCGACGCTCTTGATCATCTCGCGCGGCGTGACCGGCAAGTTCGCGTTGATGATCGCGGCGATCAACGAAGTCGACGCGGCGAGCAGCAGCAGCCACCACCAGCTCGGCCAGGTCGCGTCCCGCACATCCGCCCAGTCGGTGATCAGCGGCAGCAACACCATCAGGAAATGCCCGAAGCACGCCGCCAGCCAATGCGACAGGAACCGCGGCATGCTCTCGCCGAGCTCGAGATGCGGGTCACCGCTCACGGACGGCGGCCTTTTCCTCGTCCTCGGCCTGTCGAACCAGCGTGCCGACCAGGATCTCGTAATAGGCGGCCGAGTTGGGTTCGAGGTTTTCGCCAAGCTCCGCGTCGGACGGATTCGCCTCTGCCGCCTTGGCGCGTGCCGCGCGGATCTGCCATTCGGCCATGTCGCGCCACGTCGCGACGTCACGCGCGGCGATCGCCTGTTGCGCGAGCCCGATCAGGATGACGAACGCGCCGAGGATCGCGACCGCCACCGCGAGATAATAGCCATGCGCCCAGATCGCGCGCAGCCAGAAGCCATAGATGACCGTCACGACCACCGCGACCAGCGCCACCAGGCAGACCGCATCGATGAGCCTGCCGATCCGCTTTGGCCAGCGGGACTGGCTGAGGCCGGTAGAAGTAGGGATAGGCACGTCCTCGATATGTCAGAGACCGCAAGGGTCGGCAATCAATGGGAATCGCCACGGATCGAACACGAGAACTCGGTATCGTCGGACGGCTTTGGGTTAATAGGCGTTCCGGTGGACGAGGACCCGGAACGTCAGGACGATGATCTTGATGTCGCGCCAGATCGACCAGTTCTTGAGATATTCGAGATCCGCCTGCAGTCGCTTTTCCAGATCGGCCTCGACCAGCGTCGCCCCGCGAAAGCCGCGGACCTGCGCGAGGCCGGTCAGCCCGGGTTTTGCGGCGTGGCGATGCCAGTATCGGTGATCGACTTCCCAGAACAGCTTGTTGGCGGCGCGCGAACCGATCGCGTGCGGGCGTGGCCCGACGATGCTCATGTCGCCCGTCAGCACGTTCAGCAGCTGCGGCAGTTCGTCGATGCTCGTGCGCCGGATCAGCTTGCCGATATCGGTGACGCGGTCGTCGTCCCGGCCCGTCGAGCGCGCGCCGTGGCCGTCCGATGTCTCGACCCGCATGCTGCGGAACTTCTTCATCTGGAACATCTGGTTGCCGCGCCCGATCCGCGTCTGCGTGAAGAACACAGGGCCAGGCGACCCGCGCTTGACCAGCAAAGCGACGACCAGGAACAGCGGCAACAAGGCGAGGATAGCGACGCCCGCAAGGACGGTATCGAACGCCCGCTTCACGAACCGATCGACCAGCCCGAGCGGCCCGTTGGCGATGATCAGCGTCGGTGTGCCGCCATAGGTCGTCATCCCGAGCGGTGCCAGGGTGTCGAGTTCGGGCACGAATATCTCGCCCTGGATATTCGCCCCCTGCAGCGCGTGCGCCCAGGCCAGCCGGCGCGCCGGCCGGCATGCGACGATGACTCGATCGACATGCTGCAGCGAGGTAGCCAACCGATCGTACATGATCGGATCATGGCTGTCCGGATCGAACACGCCGTCGGTCGTCATGACGATCGAGAAATTGCCCTCCGGAACCGGCACGTCGCTGTCGCACAACAGCACGACGCTGAACGGGTTGCCCCCAATGATCCGTTCGAGATGGCGGGAAAAGACGTAGCGTTCGACCGCGAGGGCACAGATAGCGACGACCGATCCCAGGAACACGATCAGTCGCGGAAACGTATGCGTTTCCTTCAGGGCGAATGCCGTGATGATGACGGCACAGAGCGCAAGGACGAACGCTTGCAGGCTCTTCGAGATCGCCCGGGACGGATCGGTCACGTTGATCGCACCATAGGCGTGGGAATTGGCTGCGGTGAGCACGTAGATCGGCAGGACGACGATCAGCACGAACATCCACGGCGCTCCGCCGATGGCTTCCTTGCGGACGACCGCGGCCAGACCGAAGCTCAGCGCGATCGCAAGAACGTCGAGCGTGACCAGCGCGACGACCATCCGCATGCGGAGGGTACTGGTGCGTGGCCGCCATGATTTCCGTGCTGCAGCAGACGCTATTGCCGGTGTCGGGCGAGAGATTTGGATGTTCAACGGAACCGCTTCCCCATCTTTGCGCCCGCGAGGACCTGTGAAGGTCAATGGCGGCGCCATAGACCCAATCCGGTTTAATAGAAAGATCTGTCTGATTTTAGGTAAAAATCGCCACAGACGACACCTTGTGCTCGGCCTGTAAGACGAATTCGTCAACTGTGAACATCGCCTGCCCCATGGTTTTCACGACAGCCGCGCGAAAATAAAAAGCGGCGTTGCTTGATCGCAGTGCGGTACGAACTTTACCGCCTGCCCGCGGCTGATAAGGCGTACCGATCTGCTACAGTTCGGTGGCGTACGGCGGATCGTACGGAGGTGGTTGCACAACGGCATGGGTCGATGCGACTGTCGAAAGCACCGGGACCCTGAACGCCGAGACCATGATCTGCGCTACAATGTCTGGTCTGTCGGCACCGGCGCACGGCGCTGGTCGGTCAGGCGCTTCACGCGCGCGCCGTACAGCCAACGCCGTATCCAGACATCGCGCTTCGTTCGCATGTAAAGGCGGTGCGACCTGTCTTCAAACCGACGCAATTGCTGTCGCCGACGACGCCGCTGCCACACTCCCAGGAGCGCGACGAGCAGCAGCAGCCCCAATATCAGCACTTCGATGATCATATAGCCCCCCGACCAATGACGCTATTTTATCGATGGATTTGGAATTTTCCACCATAATCCATGTCGGCTTTCAAAAGAATCGAACTGCGACGATAGTTACTTCCCGATGCTGTGGGATTCAGGTCACAGTGAATACATGTAGCTGAAAGTCTATCCGCGCTGTTAACCCTGCTTAGAATAGTGACAATCCAGCGATTGCGGGACATCTCGGCAATTGCCAGGACATCGTCGCATCGACGGGGTTGCATCGGGCACGCCGAAGTGGCGGTCATGTGGCGGCCGGTTGCTGGGGCACCGCCCGCAAGGCCATGCGTCATACCGCGTCACCGTGCCGGCTATTTCCCGCTATGACGGCTGCCGAACCTGGGGGAGTTAGTTCGATGATTCGCACCGCAATCGGTCTCGCGCTGGTACTCGTCGCGCCCGCAACCGGGCAATCGGCACCCTCCCCCGCCGCCAAGGTCGGATCACCCTCACCCGGTTCCGCTGCCGTCCCGAGCGTCAATGTCGCCGTGGCGTTCGATCGGTACATGGCGGAGCAGCATATCCCCGGCCTGGTTTACGGCATCGTGAAGGACGGTCGGCTGGTGCTTGTGCGCGGCGTGGGTATCCAGGATACCGGCACGCGTGCGCCGGTGACGCCCGACAGCCTGTTCCGGATCGCGTCGATGTCGAAGGCGTTCACCGCGCTGTCGATCCTGAAGCTGCGCGACGACGGCAAGCTGGCGCTCGACGACCCGGCCGAGCGCTACGTTCCGGAAATGAAGGGCTGGCGGTATCCTACGGCGGATGCGCCGAAGATCACCGTGCGCGCGCTGCTGACGCACACCGCCGGGTACGTCGAGGACAATCCTTGGGGCGATCGCCAGCAGCCGCTGACCGAACCTGCGTTCACCGCGATGCTGAAGCGTGGCGTGCCGTTTGCGACCGGGCCCGGGCTTCGCGTGGAATATTCGAACTTCGGCTATGCGACGCTTGGGCGGATCGTTGGTACCGTCTCCGGCATGCCGTATCAGCGGTTCATCGGCCGTACGCTGATGACGCCGCTGGGGATGACGGCGACCGGCTACGACATAGCCGCCGCCGCGCCCGCCAGTCGCGCGCGCGGCTATCGCTGGCAGGACGATGCGTGGGTGCGCGAACCCGACATGGCCGATGGCGCCTTTGGAGCGATGGGCGGTGTGCAGACCAGCGCGAACGACTATGCGAAATGGGTGGCGTTCCTGCTGTCCGCCTGGCCCGCGCGCGACGACGCCGACGCAGGGCCGGTGCGCCGGTCGACGGTCCGCGAGATCGTCCAGGGCGCCAACTTCCCGACCGCTCGGATGCGCCCCGCCGCGATGGGCGTGCCGTGCCGCTGGGCCAGCACCTATGCGATGGGCTGGAATGTCGTCGACGACTGCGACCTCGGCCGGATCGTCACCCACACCGGCGGCTATCCCGGATACGGGTCCGTCGTCGCCCTCCTCCCGGATGCAGGGATCGGCGTCTTCGCGTTCGCCAACCGCACTTATGCTGCGCCGGTCCTGCCGGCGATGCAGGCATTGCTCGCGATGAAGGGGGCTGGCTTGGCCGCAACGCGGGCGATCCCCGTCTCGACAGGTCTCGATGCCGCTTATTCTGCCGCACGCGCGGCATGGAATGCTGGCGGCGTCGAGCGCGCGCCGCTCGCAGTCAACGTGCTGCTCGATCGCAACGCCGATATGCGTCGAAACGATATCGCGGCGGCAAAAGCCAAGGTCGGCGCCTGTGCGACCGACGCTGCGATCGCGCCGATCTCGGCAATGGAGGGGCGATTCACCTGGCACTGCGCGACCGGCACGATCACGGGTCGCGTGCAGCGTGCACCGACCCCCGATCTGTCGTTGCAGGTGATCGACTTCGTGCCTTCCTGAACTCTTGTGTTGCCCAAATACAACACTATCTCCTTCGCGTAGGGCTGACAGGATTAGCTATGAACATCGATAAGTTTACCGACCGCGCGAAGGGCTTCCTGCAATCCGCGCAGACCGTCGCGATCCGCATGAACCACCAGCGGATCGCGCCCGAGCATCTGCTGAAGGCGCTGCTCGAGGACGACCAGGGCATGGCCGCCGGGCTGATCGCCGCAGCGGGTGGCGATGCCAAGCGTGCGGCGTCGGAGACCGATCTCGCGCTGGCGAAGATTCCGGCCGTGTCGGGATCAGGCGCACAGACTACGCCGGGGATCGACAACGATGCGGTGCGCATTCTCGACCAAGCCGAGCAGATCGCGACCAAGGCTGGCGACAGCTTCGTCACCGTCGAGCGGCTGCTGGTCGCGCTCGCACTGTCGCTGAACACCGCGGCGGGCAAGGCCTTGAAGGCGGGCGGCGTGACGCCGGAGGGGCTGAACACCGCGATCAATGGCCTGCGCCAGGGCCGCACCGCGGATTCCGCAGGCGCCGAGGACCGCTATGACGCGCTGAAGAAGTTCGCGCGGGACCTGACCCAGGCGGCGCGCGACGGCAAGCTGGACCCGGTGATCGGTCGTGACGAGGAAATCCGCCGGACCATCCAGATCCTCGCGCGCCGGACCAAGAACAACCCCGCGCTGATTGGCGAGCCCGGCGTCGGTAAGACCGCGATCGCCGAAGGGTTGGCGTTGCGCATTGCCAATGGCGACGTGCCGGATACGCTGAAGAACCGGCGGCTGATGTCGCTCGATCTTGGCGCACTGATCGCGGGTGCGAAATATCGTGGTGAGTTCGAGGAGCGGCTGAAGGGCGTGCTCGACGAGGTGAAAGCGGCCGAGGGCGAGATCGTCCTGTTCATCGACGAGATGCACCAGTTGATCGGCGCGGGCAAATCCGAGGGTGCGATGGATGCGGGCAATTTGCTGAAGCCCGCCCTCGCGCGCGGCGAACTCCACTGCGTCGGCGCGACCACGCTCGACGAATACCGCAAATATGTCGAGAAGGACCCGGCGCTGCAGCGGCGGTTCCAGCCGGTGTTCGTCGGTGAACCGACCGTCGAGGACACGATCTCCATCCTCCGCGGGCTGAAGGAGAAGTACGAACTCCACCATAGCGTGCGGATCACCGACGGCGCGATTGTCGCCGCGTCGACGCTCAGCAACCGCTACATTACCGACCGATTCCTGCCCGACAAGGCGATCGACCTGATGGACGAGGCGGCGTCGCGGATCCGGATGGAAGTCGAATCGAAGCCCGAGGAGATCGAGACGCTCGACCGGCGCATCCTGCGGCTGAAGATCGAGCGCGAAGGATTGAAGCGCGAGACCGACGAGGCGTCGCAGGACCGGCTGGCCAATATTGAGGGCGAACTCGCCAACCTCGAGGAGCAGTCGGCGGCGCTGACGACGCGCTGGCAGGCCGAGAAGGACAAGATCGCCGGCGGGGCCAAGCTGAAAGAGCGGCTGGACGCGGCGCGGCTAGAGTTGGAGCAGGCCCAGCGTTCGGGCGATCTCGCGCGCGCGGGCGAGTTGTCCTACGGCACGATCCCGGGGCTGGTCCGGCAGATCGAGGAGGCCGAACAGCAGACGCAAGGCGCGATGCTGCGTGAGGAAGTGACCGCGGACGATATCGCCGGCGTGGTCAGCCGCTGGACAGGGATTCCGGTCGACCGGATGCTGTCGGGCGAGCGCGAGAAGCTGCTGGCGATGGAGGCGACGATCGGCAAGCGCGTGATCGGCCAGGCCGATGCGGTGCGTGCCGTGTCGACCGCGGTGCGGCGTGCGCGCGCGGGGCTGCAGGATCCGAACCGGCCGCTCGGCAGCTTCCTGTTCCTCGGGCCAACCGGCGTCGGCAAGACCGAGTTGACCAAGGCGCTCGCCGAATTCCTGTTCGACGATCCCGCCGCGATGGTGCGGATCGACATGAGCGAGTTCATGGAAAAGCACGCGGTCGCGCGGCTGATCGGTGCGCCCCCGGGCTATGTCGGCTATGAGGAAGGTGGCGTGCTGACCGAGGCGGTGCGGCGGCGGCCGTACCAGGTGATCCTGTTTGACGAGGTCGAGAAGGCGCATTCGGACGTGTTCAACGTGCTGTTGCAGGTGCTCGACGACGGGCGGCTGACCGATGGCCAGGGGCGCACGGTCGATTTCAGCAACACGCTGATCATCCTGACGTCGAACCTGGGCAGCCAGTATCTCGCGAACATGGAGGGCGAGGACGTGTCGGCGGTCGAGCCGCAGGTGATGGAGATCGTGCGGTCGCATTTCCGGCCGGAATTCCTCAACCGGCTGGACGAGATCATCCTCTTCCACCGGCTCGGGATGGCGCAGATGGCGCCGATCGTCGACATCCAGGTGCGCCGCGTCGACAAGCTGCTGGCGGACCGCAAGATCGTGCTGGAGCTGACCGATGCGGCGCGCGCGTGGCTGGGACGGGTCGGGTATGATCCGGTGTACGGCGCGCGGCCGTTGAAGCGCGCGGTGCAGCGCTATCTGCAGGATCCGCTCGCCGACCTGATTTTGCGCGGCGAGGTGAAGGACGGCTCGACCGTCAAGGTCGACGAAGGCGACGGCAAACTGGTGCTGGTCGTCCAGGGCTAACGCTTTCCCCGCGCCAGCAAACTACGATGATTTGCACGGGAAACGACACGTCGGCGCTCCTATCCGCGAAGCGACATGCGGATAGGGGCGCCGATAGCGCCGCTTACTGACCGCCGGGAGAAACACTCAACGCGGGTTGCATGCTGCGCCCGACCGCCTGACTCTCGCGGGCCATCGCATCCCACTGCGCCTTGTTCATGCAAAGCTTACGCCGTCTTATGTTCGATCCCATCTCCGCATAGCGGCGACAGATTGGCTTGGAATCGTCTTTGATAGCCTGAGGTGCCGGAGCCGCTGCCGGTGCCGGTGCCGGTGCCGGTGCCGCCGTTCTCGTATCCGCCTGAAGTGCCGGCGGTGCACCCGCGATAGTCAACGCCCAAACGATTATGCCGATCGCCATACGTCTTCGCTCCCTCACGCCGTTCGATATCCGAGATTATCGATATCGACCGCGTCGTCCAAACAAAAAAACGAGGATGGGCCCAGCCCACCCCCGTCATAGTCTTGGACCGTCAGATCCGTCTCAGATTAGAACCGGAGACGGGCGCTTGCTGCGAAGCGGCGGCCCAGCGCGTCATAGGTCGAGGGGTAGACGTTGCCGCTGTTGTAGGCGGTCGAACCGATGCCCGCGCCAACGACCTTCGGCTGGTTGTCGAACAGGTTCAGGCCGACAGCGTCAGGTCGAAATGGTCGGCAACCCTACGCCGGTCGATGCCGATAGCGCCGCTTACAGACCGCCAGGAGTAATAACCAACGCGGGTTGCATGCTTAGCCCGAGCGCTTGGCTTTGGCGGGCCATCGCATCCCACTGATCCTTGTTCAGACAGATGTTACGCCGCCGGATGTTCGATCCCACCTCTGCGTAGCGACGACAGGTCAGCTTTGGCTGCTCTTTGACCCCTTGCGGTGCTGATACCGCCGTTGGCGTATTCGCCTGGGATGCCGGCGATGCGCCCGCGATGGTTAAAGCCAACACGATAATGCCGATCGCCATACGTCTTACTTCCATTCCGCCGTCCGATATCGAAGACTATCGATATCGATCGCGTCGTCCAAACAAAAAAACGGGGATGGGACCAGCCCACCCCCGTCATAGTCTTGGATCGTCAGATCCGTCTCAGATTAGAACCGGAGACGGGCGCTTGCTGCGAAGCGACGGCCCAGCGCGTCGTAGGTCGACGGGTAGACGTTGCCGCTGTTGTAGGCGGTCGAACCGATGCCCGCGCCAACGACCTTCGGCTTGTTGTCGAACAAGTTCATGGCCGACAGCGTCAGGTCGAAATGGTCGGTGACGCCGAACCGCGTCGTGAGGTCGAAGTAATGCTTCGCATCGATGCTCTGGAAAGCTTCCAGCGGACCGCCGCCCGATGCAATGTCGTCCGCCAGCGCCGCCGGCTCGTACTTCACCGCATCGATATAGCGCCACAGCAGCGAGACGTCCGCAGTACCGATGCTGAGCGTGGTGCGCTGGTTGAACGAGAACTCCGGCTGGATCGATTCGCAGTTCACGCTGTAGTAGCCGACGCATTCACGATTGACCGACGTCGGCGTCGCCTGGAACTTGTTGCTGTTGGTCCAGGTGCCGATGAACGACAGTGCCAAGCTACCGAAGCCCAGATCGGCGCGATAGTTCGCCGACAGATCGATGCCGTCGGTGGTCAGGCGACCCAGGTTCGACAGCGGCAGGGCCAGACCATCGGCGGTGCCGTTCAGGCTGCCGTCGATCGGATCACGCGAGATCGCCTGGCAACCAGCCGAGGTTGCTGCCTGAAGCGGCGTGTAGCAGGCAGCGAACACGTCACCGACGGTTGGCGCCGTGATTGCGTCGCGAACCTTGATGTTGAAGTAGTCGACGCTGATGTTGAAGCCGCGAATGAAATCGGGCTGGAACACGGCGCCGATCGTCCAGGTGTTGGCCGTTTCGACACCCAGATTGACGTTGCCGCCCTGGGTAACGTTGATCTGGCCGGCCGACGGCACCGGAATGTTACCGACAAGGGCACTGGCCCGTGCCGGCGTGGCGCCGCCCGCGACGATCTGTGCGGCGCAGACGCCACCCAGAGCGCTACCAGCCGCGACACCGGCACCCGAGCACGGATCAGTGGACGAATTGTCGAGACCGGTGACCAGCGGCGAGAACAGTTCGCCGATGTTCGGTGCACGTGCCGCCTTCTGGTAGTTACCACGGATCTTCAGGCTGCTGACGGGCTCCCAAGAGCCGCCGACCTTCCAGGTCCAGTTGGTGCCGGCCGTCGAATAATCGGAGACACGGCCACCGGCTTCCACCGTCAGGCTGTGGAAGAACGGCTTGCTCTCGACGAGTGGCACGATCAGCTCGGCGAACGCTTCCTTGACGTTGTACCCGCCGGCGACGTCGGGCGACGCCGCGCCGTTGCCCAGCACTTCGTTCGGGCGCTGCGTCAGCTCGTCGGAGATGACCGCTGCGGTGTACTTGCGATACTCGCCGCCGAGTGCGAACGAGATCGCCTGCGTGGCGAACGGGCTGGCGACGCCGAAGTCACCGTTCACCAGGCCGTGAACCTGCGCGATCGTCGTGCGGGTCAGCGTGCTGTTCGTGACACCCAGAAGATAGCCCAGCTGATCCGGCGTGATCGATCCGGCTGCACCGAACAGATTGATCGGAACGCAGCCGTTCGACGGATCGACGCACGCGGTGGTGCTGGTCGCCTGCGAAGCCTGACGCAGACGGGTCAGCGTGCCGTTGCCGGTCTGACGCTGAACGTTCTCGCTCTCGCCGTAGTTACCGCCAAAATCGAAGCCGATCGTATCGGTGATGTCGCCGCGGACACCGGCCGTATAATCGAACACGGTCGTGGTGTAGGTCGACAGGCGCGGCCCGGCTTCGATGAAGCGCCGTGAAGCGTTGGTCGTGAAGGTGCGGTAGCCCGGGGTTCCGGGAGCGGCGACGGCGGCTGCGTTGCACTGCGCCACGGTCAGACCGTTTGCCGCGCAGATCTGGCCACGTGCTGCGGCCGGCAGGTAAGGATTCGAGTAGTTGATCGTCAGCGCGTTGCCGAACGTACCCGACGAAGCGATGACGGTCTGCACCGTGTTACGCGAGAACAGGCCGCGGTTGTAGACCTCGATGCCTGGCGCCACTTCGTAATGCGCCGCGCCGAACATGTTGAAGCGTTCGAACGGCGTCTGGAAGACGTTCTGCGGGTTGAAGTTGAACAGTGCGAAGGTTGGCACGATCCGACCCGAGACCGGATCGATCTGCTGGTTCGTACCCAGACCCAGGCCGGTGAAACGGCCAGGAACGGTCGTGCCCGATCCGCCGGCTGCACCGGAGTACGAATCGATGTTGACGCTGGAATAGTCGCGCGCGCCCTGCGTGACGGGATCGGCCTGCTGATAGCCGACGCTGAACACCGCGTTGCCGCGACCATCGCCGAAGTTCGCACCGATCGTCACGTCTGCGCGGAAGATGTTGCCGTCGCCGCGCTCAGTGATCTGATTGCTGATGCTTGCTTCCAGGCCCGAGAAATCGCGCTTGGTCACGAAGTTGATGACGCCCGACACAGCATCGGCACCGTAGGTGGTCGATGCACCGCCGGTGAGAATGTCGGTACGCTCGACGAGCGCGAGCGGAATGTTGTTCAGATCGACCACGCCGGCCAGACCCGACGGTGCGATACGCTGACCATCGAGCAGGACGAGGTTGCGGTTGGTACCCAGGCCGCGAAGATCGACGAACGACGCACCGCCGTTGCCGTTGTTCACCGCGCTGCCGATCGACGGAACGACACCAGGCAGTTCGCGCAGGAACTGTTCGGCGACGTTGGTCTGGCGAAGCTGCAGTTCTTCCGACGTCACCGAATTGATCGGCGAGGACTGAACCAGGTTCGGGTTGCGGACCAGCGTACCGGTGACGACGATGTCGCTGCCAGGTGCTGCAGCGTCCTGCGTGCTGGCTGCCGCGGCCGCATCAGGCGTCGCGATCTGCCCGGCATCCTGCGCCTGAGCGGTCGTACCCGCGACCAGCGCGATACCTACCAAGAGACTGGACGCAAGCAAGCGCGTCCGGAAAATGTTCGTCATGCAAAACCCCTTTAGTTGCCCACGCTCTTCGAGTTTACCCCGAACGATCGCACCTGCGGCATGCCGCGGCTGGTATAAGATTGCTGATATTAGGCTGGATGCACAACGGCGATTGTGTCTGCGACGCCTATTTGCGACCGATTGTACCATTTGTGTCACACTTGGTTCACGCGCGTGCACTGACACATCAGGCCGTTGGATACGGCTCTCGACTTCGGACGGTAAAGCCGACAGACCACGGTTTTCCAGCAACGCCGGATACTAATGACATGGGTTCCTTACGATCGCTTGGGCTCGCCAGCCTTTTGTTCTCCGTTCCCGCCGTTGCGCAGGATGGCCGATTGGCCAATCCTCTGACGGACATCGCCCGCTGCCGGACGATCCAGCCCGACGCCAAACGCCTCGCCTGTTTCGACGCGGCAGCCGTATCGGTGAGCGTCGCCGAGCGATCCGGCGACATCCTGCTGATCAACCGCAAGCAGGTGGTGGCAGACAAACGCGCAGGGTTCGGCCTTCCCCGTTTTTCGACCGACGTGTTCGGAGGTGGTGCCGCAGACAAGGCGACGAGGGTAGAGCAACTCGACTCGACGATCCGGTCCGCCGTGGCCTCCAACAGCACCGGCCGCTGGAACCTGCGGCTGGCTGACGGCAGCGAATGGCAGACCATCGACGCGATCCCCCTTCCCCCGAAAGCTGGCGCCGCGATCGTCGTGAAACAGGCCTCGCTTGGCGGTTATCGCGCCACGATCGGCAAGGGCCGTTCAGTCCTCGTGAAGCGGTTGCGCTGACCGCGACATCGGTCCGGCGACGAGCATCGGATCGAGCTTCGCATCCCGCCAGCGCAACGACCAGTGGAGGTGCGGACCGGTGGCGCGGCCGGTGCGGCCGACCGCGCCGACCGGCTGGCCCTGGCGAACCCGGTCACCCGCCCTCACGTCGATCCGCGACAGATGCAGGAACGCGCTGTTCAGGCCCATGCCGTGGTCGATCATCAGCAGATTGCCCTCCAGCGTGAAGGGACTGGCGGCGACAAGGATCACGACGCCGTCGGCGGGTGCGGTCACGATGGTGCCGATCGCGCGGGCGACGTCGACGCCCGAATGATAGGACCCTGCCTCGCCGTTCGCGTAGATGCGTTGCGAGCCGAACAGCGTCGAGATCCGCCCGGTGACGGGCCAGGAGAAATGCTGCCGCCAGCCGTTCGAGGTTGCGCCGATCGCGCGCGCGGCGACGATCTGCGCGACTTCACCGGGGCGGACGCGCGCGAACTCGGCATCGGGGACCGGGATTTTCGGCAGGGTCGGCAGCCGCGATATCGACCAAGCGCGCGGCGCTACCGCCAGCGTTTCACGGACCACGCGTCCGTCCGCCAGCGTCGCCGACAGCACCGCCTGCGGTTTCGCGTCGCGATCGAAGCCTATCACGAACCGGCCGTCCGGCGCGGTCGCGACCGGGGCGCCGTCCAGAGTCAGCGCGCGGGCACCCGCGGGCATGGTGCCGAGGATCAGGCCTCCCTGGCTTGCCGCGCCGGTCCACCGGAACGGAGAGGTCGGCGCCTGTTGCGCAGCGACAGGCGCTGAGCCGCCGCCGAAAGCCGCTGCCAGGACAAGCAGCGCCGCCAGACGGATCATCGCGGTGCCAGGGCCTCGCTGGCGAACGCCGCGGTCGCGTACGCCGCCTGCTTCGCCACGCTCCAATAGCGCAAATCCTCGAGCGCGATGCGGACGCCCGACGTGGCGCAGGTCACGTGGTCGCCCGGGCTGAGCACGCGAAACCCGTTCGCCATGTAGTGAAGCCGCGCCTGGCGGTCGGTGTTGGACGTCAGCATCGATATTCTTTCACAGCAGCGAGGGTTGCTCGGGTGCGGGCCGTTCATAGGTTTTCGCTGGCGTGCGCTCAACCCGTGCATCGACTTCGCCGTCGCGGAACAGCAGCGTGATGGCGCCCGCCGCCCGCACGCCCTTGGCCGACGCCAGCGTCTCGCCACCCGGCCGCGCGGTAATCCGGGCATAGCCGCGGTCGAGGATGTTGTCGGGGTTGAGCGACTGCACCAGCCGCCACGTTGCGTTAAGCTGTTCGCGCTTGGCCTCCAGTTTCCGTTCCAGCGTCGCCGGGCGCAGCGCCCCCGCCGACCGATCGAGACTGCCACGCGCGACGGTCAACCGGCGTTCCAGCCCGCGATCGAGCCGCTGGCCGAAATCGTCGGCGCGCTGGCGCTGCGGCCCGAGCAGCTGGTCGCGCTTCGGTAGCAGCCGGGCGAGTGCATCGAGCCGCTCGCGCCCGCGCTCGACATAGCGCCGCGCGCAGCGTTCGGTGCGGTTGCGGTGGCTGTCGATCGTCAGGCGCAGGTCGGCAAGCACCGGCACCGCGATTTCCGCCGCGGCGGTCGGCGTCGGCGCGCGCAGGTCGGCGGCGAAATCGCACAGGGTAGTATCGGTTTCATGGCCGACTGCGGAGATGATCGGGATCGAACAGTCGGCGACCGCGCGGACCACGACCTCTTCGTTGAACGACCACAGATCCTCGATCGAACCGCCGCCGCGCGCGACGATGACGAGGTCGGGGCGCGGCACCGGACCGCCCGGCCGGATCGCGTCGAACCCGCGCACAGCGGCGGCGATCTCGTTGGCCGATCCCTCGCCCTGCACCTTGACCGGCCAGACGATGACATGCGTCGGGCAGCGGTCCTCCAGACGGTGGAGGATGTCGCGGATTACCGCGCCGGTGCCCGACGTCACCACGCCGATCACCTGCGGCATGAACGGCAGCGGCTTCCTCCTACTCGCGTCGAACAGCCCCTCGCCCGCCAGCTTCGCTTTCAGCTTGTCCAGCAGCGCCATCAGCGCGCCGGCGCCCGCCAGCTCCATCCGCTCGATGACGATCTGGTATTTCGAGCGGCCGGGATAGGTGGTCAGCTTGCCGGTCGCGATCACCTCGATGCCGTCCTGGGGCACGAAGGCGAGGCTCGCGGCATTGCCCTTCCAGATGACGCCGTCGATCACCGCCTGGTCGTCCTTCAGGCTCATGTAGCAATGCCCGGACGCGACGCGCTTGTAGCCCGAAATCTCGCCGCGCAGCCGGACGTGGCCGAACTCGCCCTCGACCATGCGCTTCAGCTTGAACGCGAGTTCGCCGACCGAGACGGTCAGGGCGTTGTCGCCCGGCACCGGCTCGGCTACGAGCCGCGCGTCATCGAAAAGGGGATCGGGCATGAACGTCCTGCTGCTGGGCTCGGGAGGGCGCGAACATGCGCTCGCATGGAAACTGGTGCAATCGAGCGGCCTCGATACGCTCTATGCCGCGCCGGGCAACCCCGGGATCGCCGGGCTTGCGACGTGCGTCGCGCTGGATGCGACGGATCACGCCGCGGTCGTCGCCTTCGCACGCGAGCATGCGATCGGCCTTGTCGTGATCGGGCCCGAGGCGCCGCTGGTCGACGGGCTCGCCGACACGCTGATCGCAGCCGACGTGCCCGTGTTCGGCCCGACCCGCGCCGCCGCGCAGCTCGAGGGGTCGAAGGGCTTCACCAAGGACCTGTGCAAGCGCGCCGGCATCCCGACCGCCGGCTACGTCCGCGTGGGCAGCCGCGTCGACGCCGAACTGGCGATCGCCAATATCTTCCCGCTGCCGGTCGTGATCAAGGCCGACGGCCTCGCCGCGGGCAAGGGCGTGGTCATCGCGATGTCGGCGGCCGACGTCGCCGCCGCGCTCGACGCGCTGTACGACGACGATCCCGCCGCCGAGGTGGTGATCGAGGAGTTCCTCGACGGCGAAGAAGCGAGTTTGTTCGTGCTGACCGACGGCAAGACGCTGATGCCGTTCGGATCGGCGCAGGATCACAAGCGCGTCGGCGATGGCGACACCGGCCCCAACACCGGCGGCATGGGCGCGTACAGCCCGGCGCGCGTGCTGACCGCCGAACTGGAAGCGCAGGCGATCGCCGAGATCATCGAGCCGACCGTGGCGACGATGGCGGCGGAAGGCATGCCGTTCAGCGGCGTGCTCTATGCCGGGCTGATGCTGACCGCCAACGGTCCCAAGCTGATCGAATACAACGCCCGGTTCGGCGATCCCGAGGCACAGGTGCTGATGCCACGCTTCCGCGGCGACCTGCTCGCAACGATGCTGGCGGTGGCGGAAGGCCGGCTGGCGACGATGCCCCCGGCAGCGTTCTCGGACGATACCGCGTTGACCGTGGTGATGGCGGCGGACGGCTATCCGGGCACGCCCCGCGCCGGCGGATCGATCGTCGGTCTGGATTCGGCGCGCGCCGCAGGCGGCACGGTGTTCCAGGCGGGCACGCGGATCGAGGATGGCGGGCTGGTCGCGGCGGGCGGTCGCGTGCTGGCGGTGACGGCGACCGGCGACGACGTCGCCGAAGCCCAGCATAACGCGTACCGGGCGGTCGAGGCGATCGACTTCCCGACCGGCTTCTACCGCCGCGACATCGGCTGGCGCGCGATCGCACGCGGCGATTAGGCCTCGAAACGGGCACGGACCGTCGCTACGGTGCGTGCCCATGACCAACACGCAGACTTTCGCTTCGGGCATGAGCCTGTTGCCCGACGGCACGGGCGCGATCACCACCGTCCATCTCGCGATCATTGCCGTGCTGGCGGTGCTGACGATCCTCGCCATCCTGTGGGGCATCCGCCTGAAGCGCACGCGCGTCCAGGCCGCGCGCGACATGGTCGATCATGCGCACGAGGCCGGCGTACCGCCCGCACCGATCGATGCGCCGCCCGAGCCGGAAGCGGCGCCAGCGCCCGAACCATCGCAGTCGCAGTCGCAGGCCCAGTTCACCGCGGCACCGGTCGCCCCACCGGTTGCGCCGAGCCCGCCACCGATCGCCGACGAACCCGTCGTCGGCACCCCCGAGCCGATCGCCGAAGAACCGGTCGCCGACACACCGGATCCGATCGCCGACGAGCCGATCGCCGCAAGCTTCGACGCCAGCCCCGCAACCGAGATGGCTCCCCCCGCGCCTGCTCCCGCCCCGGAGCCAGCGACGGACTATGCCGACGCGCCGCTCACGCAACTCAAGGGCCTCGGCCCCAAGGTCGCAGGCCGCCTTGCCGAACTCGGCGTCACGACGGTCGGCCAGATGGCCGCACTGTCCGACCCGCAAGCCGAATCGATCGACGCGCAACTCGGCGCCTTCACAGGCCGCATGGGCCGCGATCGCTGGATCGAACAGGCCCGACTACTGGCAGCGGGCGACAAGACCGGGTTCGAGGCGGTGTTCGGGAAGCTCTGATTCTCGCGACACGCGCATCAGATTTATGCATCGCCGAAGCCGCTGACTTTGTGCCACGTCTTCGGTGATGCAAAACCTGTGAGTTTTGCATCAGACGCGGTGCAGATCGGCTTGCTAAGCTGCGCAGCTCAGCACGTACGGGTCATCATCATTAGCGGCAGGGCCTTTGGTAGCCTTGGTGGACCGAGTGCGGCGCATTCTGCGGCACCCAGCACGCACGCGGCGGATCACATTGGAAGGACGCAGCCTTGCTTCCCCTCCACTCCAGCTTGACCACGCGAGAGTTGCGACAGCCAGAACGTCGGCAAAGCTACTGATTTCGAATGTAAGAACCCAACCTAATGTTTCAGGTCCAGCCATACCCAGCACGCGCAATGCATCGCCGGCTTCTAACCAAAGCAGCACGCTGACCAGAAGAAGCCCTCCGGCCAGCATGACGAGATTGCTTCTAGACACACGGCTCAACCGATCAGCTGGCCATTCGACCATCCAATGAGAAAGCATCCGACCAATTGGGGTTTTGGGTGCAAGCCAGAGCATCGACCACAAACCGAAAAACGCTGCCACGAATGTCATTATAGCCAATTTCCTCAACTCAGGAGCCGAGCTTACCGCGCACCTCGAATATCCGCTACGGCCTCATGCTGACCGCCGCTGATGCAAAACTTTTAAGTTTTGCATCAAGACAACACTTCGCCTCAGGCTTCGCTCACCAGCAGCTTGTCGATCCGGCGGCCGTCGAGGTCGACGATCTCGAACTTCCAGCCCTGTTCGACGAAGCTCTCGCCCTCGGCCGGCAGGTGGCGGAACACCGCCAGCGCCAGCCCGGCGACGGTCGCGTAGTCGCGGTCCTCGGGGAGGTCGATGCCTAGCCGGTCGGCGAGCGAGTCCGCCGCCATCGTCCCCGCGACCAGCAGCGAGCCGTCGTCGCGCACCACCACCGACGGCGCGTCGAGCGGGTCGGCGTCCGACTTGAACTCGCCGGCGATCGCGGCGAGCAGGTCGGCGGGGGTCACGATCCCCTCGAAATGGCCGTATTCGTCGTGGATCAGCGCCATCGGCACTTCCGCCTCGCGCAGCGCGAGCAGTGCGTCCATCGCGTCGATCTGGTCGATCACCACCGGCGCTTTCCGCATCAGCGCGCGCAGGTCGAGCGGTTCTCCGCGGAACAGCGCCGCGGCGATGTCGCGCGCCTGGACGACGCCCGCGACCTTGTCGATCGATCCGTCGCCGACCGGCAGCCGGGTGTGGGCACTGGCCAGCAGGATATCGCGGATGTCGTCGCCGCTGGCGTTGCAGTCGAGCCAGTCGACATCGGTGCGCGGCGTCATCACCTCGCGCACCGGGCGGTCAGCCAGCCGCACCACGCCCGAGATGATCGAGCGTTCATGCTCCTCGATGATCCCAGACTTCGACGCCTCGGCGACGATCAGGTGAAGCTCCTCGGCGGTGACATGCTCTTCGGATTCGCGATCGAGCCGGAGCAGCTTGAAGATCGCCGCGCTGGTCGCGTTGAGCACCCAGCCGAGCGGCGCGGTGAGGATCGCGATCCAGCGCATGATCGGCGCCATCACCGCGGCGATCGGCTCGGGCGAGCGCAGCGCGAACTGTTTGGGCACGAGTTCGCCGATGATCAGCGACGCGAACGTGGTCAGGCCGATGACGATCGCGAAACCGACCGTCTCGGCGGTTTCGTGGCTCAGCCCGAGCGCTTCCAGCCGGGCCGCGGTCGGCGTGCCGAGGCTCGCACCCGAATACGCACCGGCCAGGATGCCGATCAGCGTGATGCCGATCTGCACCGTCGACAGGAACTTGCCGGGGTCCGACGCCAGCAGCAGCGCCGCGCGTGCGCCACGCTTGCCCGCACGCGCCATCGCCTCGAGCCGCGCTTTCCGCGCGGAGACGATGGCCAGCTCGCTCATCGCGAACACGCCGTTCAACGCGACCAGCGCGAGGATGATCAGGACGTCGATCCAGGGAAAGGGGGGAAGCGGTGCCATTGGCTTGCGCCCTCTTGCCGCATCATGCCGCGCTTCACAACCGCTTGATCGGAGATGCGGTAAGGAGGACGGTCAGGTCGCGTTCAATCCGGCTGCGGAACAATCGGCCTCAAGACCGGGTTTCACGTTCGATACCAAAAGGGAATACGCCGATGAAGACCAGCTACCTCGCCACCGCCGCACTGTCTGCGCTGCTTCTCACCAGCGGCTGCGTCACCGATCCGGAGACCGGACGCCAGACGATCTCGAAGACCGCGCTGGGCGGCATCGGCGGCGCGCTCGGTGGTTATCTGCTCGGCGACGTGGTCGGCGGACGCCACGACCGGACCGAGAAGCTGCTGGGCGCCGGCATCGGCGGGCTCGCCGGCGCTGGCATCGGCGCGTACATGGACAAGCAGGAGCGCGACCTGCGCGCGCGCACCGCGGGCACCGACGTGCAGGTGATCCGCCAGGGCGACGACCTGGTGCTCAACATCCCGTCGGGCATCACCTTCGCGTACGACAGCGCCAGCGTGCAGCCGCAGTTCCAGCGCACGCTGGACCAGGTCGCGCAGACGCTTGGTCAGTACAACCAGACCTATATCGACGTGTACGGCCACACCGATTCGACCGGCAGCGACCAGTACAACCAGGCGCTGTCGGAGCGCCGCGCGACGGCGGTGGCGGATTATCTGGCAGGCCACGGCGTGCAGAGTGCCCGCATCGGCACGCGCGGCTATGGCAAGACCCAACCGATCGCGTCGAACGACACGGATGCGGGGCGTGCCGCGAACCGCCGCGTCGAGGTGAAGATCGTGCCGATCACCCAGAACGACATGCGGTAACTGAAATCCCTCTCCCTTTGGGAGAGGGCGGGGCCCGCCCGGCGCAGCCGGGTGGGAGGGTGAGGGTGAGGTTAGCGACCGTGCTCGCTTATCACCCTCACCCTTCCCACGGCTTCGCCGCGGGCCCCTTCCCTCTCCCGCAGGGAGAGGGAGTTCAGCGCCGCGCTTCGAAAAAATCTCTCAGCAGACCCGCGGCCGCGGCCTCGGCGATCCCGGCATAAACCTCCGGCCGGTGGTGACAGGTCGGCTGCCCGAAAAACCGCGGGCCATGTTCGACCGCGCCGCCCTTCGCGTCGGGCGCCGCGTAATAGAGTCGCGCGATGCGGGCGTGGGCGATCGCGCCCGCGCACATCGCGCAGGGCTCGAGCGTCACCCACAGATCGCATTCGCCGAGCCGATCGCGGCCCAGGGTTTTCGCCGCCGCGCGGATCGCCAGCATCTCGGCATGCGCGGTCGGATCGTTCAGCGCACGGGGCGCATTGGCGGCGACCGCGATCACCGTGCCGCGGTGAACGACGACGGCGCCGACCGGCACTTCGCCAGCCAGTGCCGCGTCGCGCGCCGCATCGAGTGCGCGACGCATGGGGTCCGGGACCGGGAACATCGCCCTGCCCTGCCCGCGCTTGGTCGCTTCGTAAAGTGGACCCGTCATCCCGGCGAAAGCCGGAACCCCGAGCCGCAAACACCTGCGCTTGAAACCCTGGATCCCGAGCCAAGCCCGGGATGACGGAACAGAAGCTTAGTTCGGCGCCTGCCCGTTCGACTGAGCACTGCCCGGCTTCTCCACCGAGATCGTCGGCACGGCCACCGTCTTGTTCTCCGTGCCCAGCGTCACTTTGGCGACATCCGCCTGGAATTTCGGCGCTTGGACGACCGCCGACTGAGTCTGATCGATGTTGATGATGCCGAAATACATCAGCCCGACGACGAACAGGACGGCGATGGCCACCAGAGCCAGAAGCGTGCGCATTGATAATTCCCCTTTACCGGTTCGATAGCGTAACAACGTCGAGAGCGCCGCGCGAGTTGCACGGTGAAATTGGGTGAATCGGTTGACGCGCAGGCCCCGTCCGGGTATCGGCGCGCCTTTCCGGGGGTTCTCCCGAAACTGATAGGTAGACAGATGTCGCGCATTTGCGAACTGACCGGCAAGGGCCGGATGGTCGGGAACAACGTGTCCCACGCCAACAACAAGACCAAGCGTACGTTCCTGCCCAACCTGCAGAACGTGACGCTGCTTTCCGATTCGCTCGAAAAGGGCGTTCGCCTGCGCGTTTCGACGCACGGCCTGCGTTCGGTCGAGCATAATGGCGGGCTGGACAACTGGCTGGTCAAGACCTCGGACGACAAGCTCTCGCTGCGCGTGCGCCGCCTGAAGCGTGAGATCGTCAAGAAGCTCGCCGTCGCCGCTTAACCGCGGGTTGCGATTGCGAACGGCCGGCTCGCCCCGCACCATGCGGGGCGAGCCGTCGTCGTTTGCGCGTCATTCGTTCAGGCGGAACTTCAGCAACAGGGTGCGCTCGAGCGGCGCCGCCTCGTTGTCGTCGGATACCAGCCACAGCATCGTCGCGCCGTCTTCCCGCGTTGCCGCGATCCCTTCGAAATTGTCGTGGATCAGCGGCGGTTCGAGCGTGGCGATCGCGCGGCCGGTGACCGTCGCGCCTTCGCGGATTTCGCGCGGGTCGACCAGCACCAGGATGTTGGTGAAGACGAACGGCAGGCTGAACGCGCGGTTGAGCACCACCAGCCGCCCGTCGGGCAACTGCGTCGCATCGGACGGATCGTAGCCGGGCGGCGGCATATAGGTGAAGCGCAACGGCGCCGCCTTCGTCGTCAGCGGATCGCCGGCGAACACCAGCGCCTGGCGCCCACGTCGCCTCGGCACCGGCACGCGTGGTCCCCGCGCGGTCTCGGCGATCACCAGGAACCGCCCGTCGTGCAAGCGCACCAGCGACTCCGCGCCGCCATTGGCATCCCATTTCGCCATCGCCTTGGGCCTGACATGCCCCTCGACCCGTGCAAAGCCGGGGGCGTAGCGCCAGATCGCGTTCGCGCCTTCGAACCCCGCCCAGATCGTCCCCGTCTTCGGATCGACAGCCATCGATTCGCTGTCGCGGTCGGCTTTCTGCCATCCCTCCCCCGGTCCACCAGGTAGGTTGCGGAAGCCGATATCCGCCAATTTCCAGTCAGCCCCCATGCGGAAGCGCACGACGTTGCCGCCGTCGCTCAGCATCATGAACCTGTCGCCGACCACGCTAAGCGATGAATAACCGCCAAACGCCGGATCGCGGCTGGTCAGGTGCACGCCGCCCATGAAGCTTAGCGCACCGACCTTGGTCCGGGCCGGATCGCTGGGATCGAGCGAAACCCGCGCCGCCGACAGATTGGCGTGCGTCCCGAGTAGCGGCAGCCGCACCTCGCCGGTCCAGCCCGGCGCGATCGCCAGCACGGTTCCGACGACGAACGAGACGGTGAGCAGGCGGCGCATCCCCGACTCATAGGGGGTGCGGCCGAACGCGGAAGCCTGAACCGCGGATAACGAGCGCATTCAGGGTTCGCTCAACGCGAATCGGGCAAACCGTCTTCATCGAGGAACGAAGGACCGCCGGTGCGGCCCCCGCCCCTCCCAGGAGAAGCCCGATGTTCAAGACCTTCACGCTCGCCGCCAGTGCCCTCGCGATGACCGCGACCGCGCTTGTTCCCGTTGCCGCCGACGCGCAGCGCTATCGCGGCGGTTACGAGCGCGGCTACGACAACCGCGGATACGGCGGCTACGACCGCGGCGGCTACCGCGACTATCGCGGCGACGATCGCCGCTATTCGAACCGTCGTCGCGGCGGCGGGTGCGACAACAGCGGCGGCACCATCGTCGGTGCGCTCGCGGGCGGCCTGCTGGGCCACACCGTCGCGGGTCGCGGCGACCGGACGCTGGGCGCGGTGCTCGGTGCAGCCGGCGGCGCACTGGCCGGCAACGCGATCGATAAGTCGGATAACCCGCGGTACTGCCGCCGCTAAGGCGCGGCGCAGCCGGCCCTAGCGGCGGCACGGCCGGCGGGTCGGCCCAGGCCGACCCCGTCCGACGGCGGCTTTGCCGTCGTCCCGCCCAACAGTTTCCCAGTTCCCTCGCGTAGCGTATCGAGGGCAGAGGCCGGTTTCCGCAAGGAAGCCGGCCTCTTGTTCGTCGCATCATTAACGATCGCTTTGGCCTCCTAGCGCTATGCCGGGGGCATGAAGACCATTCCCGCCCTCGACGGTCTGCGCGCCGTCGCGATCCTGTCGGTGATGTCCTTCCATGGCACGCTGTGGTTCGCGCAGGGCGGATCGCTCGGCGTCGACATCTTCTTCGTGCTGTCAGGCTGGCTGATCACCGGGCTGCTGATCGATGAGTCGGCGCGCACCGGTACGATCGACCATGCCGCGTTCGTGGTGCGGCGCGCACGGCGGCTGCTGCCTGCCTCAACCTGCCTGCTCGTCGCGTATCTTGTACTGGCGCCGTGGCTGTACCCGGAGTCGGCCGCGCATCGCTGGAGCGACGTCGTAACGGCGGCGCTGTACCTTACCAACCTGCGACAGACCCTCTGGCCAACCGACACGCCACTGTCGCATTTCTGGTCGCTGGCGGTCGAGGCGCAGTTCTACCTGTTCTGGCCGTTCGCGGTAAAGGCGCTGCTGCGGTTCGGCCGACGCAATGCCGCTGCGATCCTGTGCGCGCTCTGGATGTTCCTGACGCTCGCGCGGTTCGGGTGGGCGGAATGGATCGGCGGGGCGGGCGCGTATTATTTCTCACCGCTGCACGCGACCGGCCTGTTGCTGGGGTCGGCGCTGGCGCTGCGCCCGATAGCGGCGCGGCATGGTAGCCTGGCGCTCGGCGTGCTGATGGCGACGATGATCGGGGTCGGCACGGCGCGCTGGTGGATGTTCGTCCTGCCGGTCGCCGAGATCGCCGCTGCGCTGGTTATTGCCGATCCGCCGCGGATGCTGGCGTGGCGGCCGCTGCGGTTCGTCGGGCAGGTCTCATACGGGGTCTATCTGTGGCACATCCCGCTGCTGTGGATCATGCCGACGCGGACGCCGATTGAGGTTGGGGCGTTTTTCGGTGCGTCGGTGCTGGCGGGGTGGTTGTCGTACGTGCTTGTGGAGCAGCGGTTTCTAGCGCCACGGCGTTGGAAAATGTCGCAGTCCACGTTTGTGGCTGCGACTTAAACGCCGCGCAGGACGCCGGCAAAGCCGCCGTCTTTCGTCGGACGGGATCGGCCTTAAGCCGACCCGCCGGCCGTGCCGGGCGCTGCCCTGTGCTTTGCACGGGCATCGGCAGCGGCTTCGCGCTGCCTGCGCCCGTCAGTACATATGCTGCCCGCCATTCAGACTTAGCGTCGACCCCGTAATGAACCCGCCCTGTTCCGACACCAGGAACGCCACGCCGCGGGCGATCTCGCTCGCCTGCCCCAGTCGCCCAACCGGAATCTTCGCGACGATCTTCTCCAACACCTCGGCCGGCACCGCAGCGACCATGTCCGTGTCGATATACCCCGGCGCGATCGCGTTGACGGTTACGCCGGCGCGTGCGCCTTCCTGCGCCAGCGCCTTGGTGAAGCCGTGGATGCCCGATTTCGCCGCGGCATAGTTCACCTGGCCGTACTGCCCGGCCTGGCCGTTGATCGATCCGATATTGACGATCCGCCCCCATTTGCGCGTGCGCATGCCCGGGAACACAGCCTTCGCCATGTTGAAGCAACCGCCGAGATTGGTGTCGATCACCGCCTTCCAATCCTCGTAGCTGAGCTTCAGGATCGTGCCGTCGCGGGTGATGCCGGCGTTGTTGACGACGATATCGACCTCGCCAAGGTCTTCGGCGACCTGTGCGCAGCCGGTCTGGCACGCCTCGTAATCGCCGACGTCCCATTTGTACGTGGCGATCCCGGTGCGCTCGCTGAACTCTCGCGCGCGGGTGTCGTTGCCTGCGTAATTTGCGGCGACGGTGATGCCCATCTCTTGCAGGGCCAGGCTGATCGCCTCACCGATTCCGCGCGTGCCTCCGGTTACGATTGCGACGCGTGCCATCTCTCTCTCCTAAGTTTGTCATCAAGGCTAACGCCGCTTCAACCAACCTTCAAGCTCGCGTGCGAGCACGGTCCGCAGCATCGCGATGCCGACGTCGCTGTCGTTAAGGCACGGCAGGTACGCGAAGTCGGTGCCGCCCGCCTCTACGAAACTCTCGCGCCCGCGGATCGACAATTCTTCCAGCGTTTCCAGACAGTCCGCCGAAAAGCCGGGCGCCAGGATCGCCACCTTTGTCTTGCCCGCCTTGGCCAGTTCGACCAGCGTCTCGTCGGTCGCCGGCCCCAGCCATTTCGCCGGGCCGAACCGTGACTGGAACGCGATCGTCAAATCCTTGCCCAATGCTTCGCCGAGCAGCCGCCCGGTCTTCTGGCAGTGGCAGTGATAGGGATCGCCAAGCTGCAGCGTCCGCTTCGGCATTCCGTGAAAACTCGCGACGATCGCGTCCGGCACGAAGTCGAGCGCGGCAAGCCCCGCCTCGACCGAGGTCTTCAACGCGTCGATATAGGCGGGATCGTCGTGATAGGGCGGCAGCGTGCGGATCGCCGGCTGCCAGCGCAGCCCCGCCAGATGTTCGAACGCCTTGTCGTTGGCGGTCGCGGTCGTCGCCGCGCAATATTGCGGATAGAGCGGCGCCAGCAGGATGCGCTCGCACCCGGCCGCCTTCATCGCCTGCAACCGGTCCGCGATCGACGGGTTGCCGTATCGCATTGCCCAGTCGACCAGCACCTCCGGCCCGAACGCATCCTTCAGCGCCACCGACTGCGCGCGCGTGATCGCGGCGAGCGGCGAGCCGTCCTCGCGCCACACCAGGCTGTATGCGTGCGCGGATTTCTTCGGTCGGGTATTAAGGATGATACCGCGCAGGATCGGCTGCCAGGCGATCTGCGGCAGTTCGACGACGCGCCGGTCGGACAGGAATTCGCCGAGATAGCGCTTCACCGATTTCGCATCGGGGCCGTCGGGCGTGCCGAGGTTCATCAGCAGCACGCCGATCTTCGGCTTGGAGATCGGTGGATGATCGGGGGGCAAGGTCATGCCGTTGTCCTTAAGGGCAAATCCCGGCTGCGATAGCCCGTTGCCGATTGCAGCGCGTTGGCGATCGCCGGGGCGACCGCGGGGATACCGAGTTCGCTCACCCCGCCCGGCGCCTCGTCGCTGCGGATCACTTCGACCGTGATGTCGGGCGTGTCGGCCAGCCGCGGCAGGTGCATCGCGTCGAACCCGCGGACATCGGCCAGCCCGTGCGTGAACCCGGTGGCGACGCCGAGCGCGTTGGCCATGCCGAAGATCAGCCCGCCCTCGATCTGCTGGCGGACCAGGTCGGGGTTGATCTGCGCCCCGCAATCGACCGCGGCGACCAGGCGTTCGACGACCGGACGCCCGTGCTCGCCGACCTGCGCCTCGGCCAGCACCGCGATGTGGCTGCCGCGGAAGCTGTGGCAGGCGATGCCCTGCCCGCTGCCCGGTACGCCGCCGTCCCAGCCGCCGAGCGATGCCGCGGTCGACAGGCAGCGCGCGAGCCGCGGATTGCCGCCGAGCATGCCGATCCTGAACGACATCGGCTCGGAATGCGCGAGCTTGGCCAATTCGTCGAGGAAGCATTCGGTGAAGAACGCGGTGTACCCGTGCGCGCCGCCGCGGACGTGACCGGTGGGGACGCCGATGTCGGCGGGGTGATGGTCGATCGCCAGTGCCGGGATGCGGTAGGGCGGGAACGCGCCGCCGACCGCATAGCGATCCCCGGTTGCAACGCGGATCGCCGCCTCGGTCGCCAGCCCCGGCATCAGCCGCCGTGCGAGTTCGGCACCCGCTGCAGGCGCGGCGATCTTCGCGGTCCAGCCCAGGATCGCGCCGTTCGGGGCCAGCCGCGCCGCCATCCGCGCCGCCGCTGCGGGGCGATAGCGATCGTGCAGGGCATCCTCGCCGCGCGACCAGACGAGGCTGACGGGCCGCTTCAGTTCGACCGCGAGCACCGCCGCCTGCTGGGCGACGTCATGCTCAAGCGCGCGGCCGAACGATCCGCCGATCAGCATCGGATGCACCGTCACTCCGCTCTCCGCTATCCCGACCGCGCGTGCCGCTGCCGCCCGTGCGAGGCCGGGCGCCTGCGTCGACAACCACAGTTCGAGCCGTCGGTCGCGAAACGCCGCGGTCGCGCTCGGCGTCTCGATCGCGGCATGCAGGCCGAGCCCGGCGCGATAGGTCGCGGTGACCAGTCGCGCGCCCTGGAACACGCCATCCGGGTCGCCGACCTTCGTCATCCGCTTGCCGGGCGCATCGAGCGCGGCATCCAGCGCCTTACCGATCGACGCGGTGTCGACGCTACGTCCGCCCTCGAACCGCGGCGCCAGCGCATCGAGCGCGCGCTGCGCTGCCCACCAGGTGGTCGCGACCGCCGCGACCCAATGCGGGTTCTCGACCACCGACAGCACGCCGCGGATACGGTTCGCCGCGGCCCGATCGACCTTCACCAGCCGGCTGCCGGCCGGACCCTGCCGGATCGCCGCGTGAACCATGTCGGCCAGTCGCACGTCGCCCGCGAAATTGGCGGACCCGTCGACCTTGGCCGGCACATCGATGCGCGGCACCGACTGCCCGACCAGCTTGCCCGCACCCTGCATGCCGAGTGGCACCGGATCGGGCACCGTACCCCCGGCCGCAGCCTCGGCGAGTTCGGCGAAGCGGAGCCGCTTGTCGCCGTGCACGACGAACCCGTTCGCGACGTTGGTCTGCGTCCAGTCGACGTCCCAACGCTTCGCCGCCGCCATGCACAGCAACGCGCGCGCCGCCGCGCCCGCCTCGCGGCACGCCGTCTCGAACATCCTGATCGAACTGGAGCCGCCGGTCAGCATCGGCGCGTCGACGGGCAGCGCGGCAAACAGTCCCTCGAACAGGTCGTTCGTGCCGACCGGGTTCGCGTAGAGCGGGTTGAGCGGCGCCGGCTCGATACCCACCGTCCGCCAGTCCGCGCCGAGTTCGTCGGCGACGATCTGCGCCAGCGCGGTATAGGCGCCCTGGCCATGCTCGGCTTGCGGCACCGCGACGGTAACGTGGCCGTCGTTGCCGATCTTCAGCCACGCGCCGAAGAGCGCCTCACCCGGGTTCGCGACGAGGTTGGGGGCGTAGCTACGCGGCCACAGCGTCCAGGCGACGACCAGACCGATCCCCGCACCGCCACCGACGAGAAGCCTGCGCCTGTTGATCCCGTTCGCCATGGAGTCGCCCTACCGAGCAAGGAGCGGGCTGGAAATCCCTCTCCCACCGGGAGAGGGAGGGAGCCGTCCGCAGGACGGCGGAAGGGTGAGGGCGCGTGGATCAAACGCGCTCGCCCTCACCCTCCCACTCGACTGCGTCGAGCGGGCCCCTCCCTCTCCCAAGGGGAGAGGGGAGTCAGGCATTCGCCAGCGCGCGATACGTGGCCCTCAGCGACACCTTGTCGATCTTCTCCGTCCCAAGCCGCGGCAGCGGGGCCTCGGCGATCCAGATCCGCTGCGGCACCTTGAACGCCGCGATATGCTCCGCCAGGAACACGCGTAAATCGTCCTGCCCCAGCGCCACTTCCCCCCGCAGGTGCACCACCGCGCCAGGCACCTCGCCGAACTTCTCGTCCGCCAGTCCGAACACCGCCGCCTCGGCCACCGCGGGGTGCTCGTACAGCGCCGCCTCGACCTCCTGGCAGCTGATATTCTCGCCGCCGCGAATGATGATGTCCTTCTTGCGATCGACGATGAACAGATAGCGCTCCGCGTCGAGATAGCCGATGTCGCCGGTCAGGAAATATCCGTCCGCGGTGAATGCCGCCGCGGTCGCTTCGGGCCGGTTCCAATATTCGCGGAAATTGACGACCGATCGGATGCCGACCTCGCCGCGCTCGCCCTGCGGCACGGGGCGCCCGTCATCGTCTAGGATCGCGACATCGCTCAGCGGCGGTGAGGGCCGCCCCGCCGAATTGGGCTTGGCGAGGTAGTTGCTGCGCCAGTTGCCCGTGCCGACCGCGTTGGTCTCGGTCAGGCCATAGCCGATCAGCGGCGCGCTGCCGCCCATCTCGGCGTCCAGCCGGCGGACGTGATCGACCGGCCGCGGCGCGCCACCGCAGCCGAAATCGGTGACCGTCGACAAGTCGTAGTCGGCGCGGTCGGGATGCGTGAGAATCTCGAAGCTCATCAGCGGCACGCCGACGAAATAGGTGATCGCTTCCGCCTGGATCAGCCGCATCGCCTCGCGCGCGTCCCATTTGGGCATCATCACGACCTTCCGACCCATCGCGATGCTCTGCAGGAACACGGTGATCTCGGCGGTGACGTGGAACAGCGGGATCGTCAGCAGCGTCGATGGCTGGCCGGTCGGCGGAGTACCCTGCGCGGTGGCGATGCCGACCATCATCAGCGTCTGCGCCAGATAGTTGAACACCCCCTGCACGACCGCGCGATGCTCGGACAGCGCCCCCTTCGACAGCCCGGTCGAGCCGCTGGTGAACAGGATCGTCGCCGAATCGTCGGGGCCGATGACCGGCAACTCGGCGGAATCGTCGTCGACCGCGAACAGCGGTGCCAGCGCGACCGCGATCGGCTCCATGTCGCAGATCTCGATCACTTCCGCCGACAGGCCCGCGATCGCGTTCAACCGCTTCACGCGCGGCGGATCGGCGAATACCATCCGGCAATCCACCTCGGCGATCGCCGCCTCCAACTCCTCGGTCTGCCACCAGCCGTTGAGCAGGGTCGCGATCCCGCCTGCCATCACGATCCCCATGTAGAGGATGATCCACGACGGCGAGTTGCGCATCGCGATGCCGATCCGCTCGCCCTTCCGCACCCCGTGCGCTGCGACCAGCGCGCGCGCGACGCGCTGTGATGCGGCATAGACCTCGGCGAAACTCAGCCGCTCCTCGCCCGCGACCAGGAAGACGAGGTCGCCGTGCACTTCGGCATAATGCGCGAAATAATAGGGCAGCGCGGGCGGCGCGGTTGCGATCGTCGGCATCGTCACCCCGAACCGGTCGATCGACCCGAGCGCCAGGGGCCCCTCGGCAGCCGTCAGCGCGGCCATGGTCGAATCCATCGCCTGGTCCAGTTCGGTCCGCATATCTCTCTCCGCTTGGTCTTCTTGTTATCGACCTTTATGCAGAGCCGAACGCCTGGGGAAAAGCTTTGATACCGACCATGCTCGCGGCTGCTGCCGCCGTCGCCGCCACCACGGCCGACACGCATATCCATTTCGCGGACCTGCCGCTGCGGCCGGAAGTGTTCACGCTCGGCTTCTTCACGCTGCGCTGGTATTCGATCGCCTATATCGCGGGCATCCTGATCGGCTGGTGGTACCTGCTGAAGCTGCTCGCCCAGCCCGGCGCGCCGATGGCCCGGCGCCATGCCGACGACCTCGTCTTCTATGCGACGCTCGGTATCATCCTCGGCGGGCGGATCGGCTATGTCGTGTTCTACGCGCCGGAGATGTTCCTGCACCCGCTCAGGATTCTGCGGCTGTGGGACGGCGGCATGTCGTTCCACGGCGGCGTCATCGGCACCTCGCTCGGGCTGATCCTGTTCGCGCGGAAGCACCAGCTCAACTGGCTGCGCGTGCATGATTACATCGCGTGCTGCGTACCGTTCGGGCTGTTCTTCGGCCGGCTGGCGAACTTCGTGAACGGCGAGCTCTGGGGCAAGCCGACCGACGTCGCCTGGGGCATCGTCTTCGAACGCACCGTCGCGTTCGGCCTGATCGAACCCGCGCGCCATCCGAGCCAGCTCTACGAGGCGGGGCTCGAGGGAATCGCGCTGTTCGCGCTGCTCTGGTTCGCGTTCTGGAAGACCAAGGCGCGCTACGACCCGGGCAAGCTCGTCGGGCTGTTCGTGCTCGGCTACGGCCTTGCGCGCTTCACCGTCGAATTCTTCCGCGAACCCGATTCGCAGTTGCGGGGCTTTGCTGAGCGCACCGGGCTGCACATGGGCCAGTGGTTGTGCGTGCCGATGATCCTGGGCGGGCTGTACCTGATCCTGACCGCCGCCTACCGCCGGGTTCGCGTCGAACCGATCGCCGGCGGCGCGAGCGTCGCCTGACCCGATCCTCCCCCTCGCGGGGGAGGATAGACGTTGCGACGGCCGCCTCTCGCGGGCAAACGCGTCGGGTGACAGACTCTCTCGACACCGCCCTCCCCGAACGGCTGGCCCGCGCGATAGCCCTCGCGGGGCCGATCTCGATCGCGCAGTACATGGCGGCGGCGAACGCGCATTATTACGCGACGCGCGACCCGCTCGGCGCAGACGGCGATTTCACCACCGCGCCCGAAATCAGCCAGATGTTCGGCGAGCTCATCGGCCTGTGGTGCGCCGACCTGTGGGACCGCGCCGGCCGTCCGGACATCGCGTGGGCCGAACTCGGCCCGGGCCGCGGCACGCTCGCCGCGGACGCATTGCGCGCGATGGCCAGTGCCGGGCTGTCGCCGGACGTGCATTTCGTCGAGACGAGCCCGCTGCTCCGCACCACGCAGGCCGGCGCCGTGCCGAACGCGACCTGGCACGATTCGATCAACACCCTGCCCACCGATCGGCCGCTGATCGTCGTCGCCAACGAATTCTTCGACGCGCTGCCGATCCGCCAGCTGGTCCGGCGCGAGGACGGCTGGCACGAACGGCTGGTCGCCGCGCAGGACACGCTATTCCTCCCGATCGCCGGCCAGGCGCTGCCTGACACCGTCATTCCGGAACCGCTGCGCGACGCGCCCGCTGGATCGGTGCTCGAGGCCTCGCCCGCGTCGGTCGCGATCGTCCGGTCGTTGGCGGAGCGGATCGTCGCGCAGGGCGGCGCGCTGCTCGCGATCGACTACGGCCATGAAGGTCCGGCGCTCGGCGACACGCTGCAGGCGGTCCGCGGCCACGCCTTCGCCAACCCGTTCGAGGCGCCCGGCGAGCACGATCTGACCGCGCATGTCGATTTCACGACCCTCACCGCAGCGGCTCAAACCGCGGGGGCAGTCGCCTGGGGTCCGGTGACTCAGCGCGACCTGCTCGGCGGGCTCGGCATCGACACGCGCACGTCAGCGCTCGCGCGGACCGCACCGGATCGCGGCGAACAACTGATGGCTGACCGTCGCCGGTTGATGGACGACATGGGCACGCTATTCAAATCGCTCGCCATCACGTCGCCGGCGTGGCCAAACCCGGCGGCGTTCGCATGATCGCCTACCGCGACGCCCAGCCCGCCGACGGCGCCGCACTCGATGCGATGGCGCGGCAGATCTGGTTCGAGACGTTCGGCCATTCCGCGCCCGCCGCCGACATCGCCGCCTATCTCGACAAAGCCTATGGCCCCGAAGGTGTGCTGCTCCGCGACCTCGCCGACCCCGCGATCCGCTTCCACCTCGCGACCGAAGGCGACCGCATCGTCGGCTATGCCAAGCTCACCGACCCTTGGGTGGTCGAGGCAGCAAACGTCGCGGACGCGCTACAGCTCAGCCAGCTCTACGTCGTCGCCGACCGCCACGGCCACGGCATCGCGCAGGGCTTGATGGACTGGACCATCGCCACCGCCCGCAGCCGCGGCGCTCCCGCGCTGTTCCTGACCGTATGGGAAGAGAACGCACGCGCGCGCAAATTCTACGAACGCTACGGGTTCGTGCATGTCGGCGATTATGCGTTCCATGTCGGCGCGCAGGTCGATCGCGACGAAGTGATGAGGCTGAGCCTGTGAGCGATATTGAAGTTATCCGCGCACGCGCGCTCGACGGTGTCGCGCACGGCTTTCTCGGTCGGCGCGGCGGACTGTCGACCGGCGTGCATGCCGGGCTCAACGTCGGCATCGGCTCGGACGACGACGCCAACACGGTAACGCGCAACCGCCTGCTCGCCGCCGAAGCGGTGTTGCCGCGTGCGCAGTTGCAGACGCTGTACCAAATCCATTCGGCCGAGGCGGTGACGATCATCGCGCCGATCGACGACGGCGTCCGGCCGCACGGCGACGCGCTGGTCACCAACCGCCCTGGTATCGCGCTCGGCATCCTCACCGCGGACTGTGCGCCGGTGCTGTTCGCCGACGTGGCGGCGGGCATCGTCGGCGCGGCGCATGCCGGCTGGAAGGGGGCGCTGGGCGGCATCACCGACGCGACGATCCTGGCGATGGAGGCGATCGGCGCCGACCGCGGCCGTATCGTCGCCGCAGTCGGCCCCTGCATCGCGCGCGCCAGCTACGAGGTCGACACCGCCTTCCTCCGCCGTTTCTGCGAGGACGATCCGGCGAACGAACGCTTCTTCGCCGACGGCCGCGACGGTCGCCACCAGTTCGATCTCGAATCCTATGTCGTCGCGCGATTGGCCGGCGCCGGCATCGGCCGGATCGAGGCGCTGGGGCTCGACACCTATGCCGATGAGGACCGGTTCTTCAGCTACCGCCGTGCGACTCATCGCGGCGAAGCTGCATACGGTCGCCAGATCAGCCTGATCGGGCTGTAATCCCGATCTTCGGCCTGTCCTACACGCCGGTTCTGTGATCCTGTTATCGGCATGGCGAGTTGCAACCGTCGCACCCGACCAGACGCCCCCGGCCAAACGGGGAAACACCGCGTCGGGTGTGACTTTTGGGACTTTCCGCGCCGTCCGGTCGTTCGGATTGGCAGCACTAGGAGCATGATATGACTGAACCCACGGAAACCGAAGCCGACCTCACCGGCGTCGCAGCCCGAGTCGCCCCCAAACCGCCGGTCGGCGAGATCAACGGGCGGAAGCTCAAGCCATCGACGCTGATGATGGGCCACGGCTATGACCCCGCACTGTCCGAAGGCTCGCTGAAGCCGCCGATCTTCCTCACCTCGACCTTCGTCTTCCCCAACGCCGCAGCCGGCAAGCGCCATTTCGAGGGCGTCACCGGCAAGCGTCCCGGCGGCGCCGAGGGCTTGGTCTATTCGCGCTTCAACGGCCCCAACCAGGAGATCCTCGAGGATCGCCTCGGCATCTGGGAAGAGGCCGAGGACGCGCTCGCCTTCTCGTCGGGCATGTCGGCGATCGCGACGTTGTTCCTGGCGATGGTCAAGCCCGGCGACACCATCGTTCACTCGGGCCCGCTCTACGCGGCGACCGAGACGCTGATCGGCCGCGTGCTCGGCAAGTTCGGGGTAAAGTGGCTCGATTTCCCCGCCGGTGCCACCCGCGAGGAAATCGACGCGGTGATGACCGAAGCCGCCAAGGGCGACGTCGCGCTGATCTATCTCGAAAGCCCGGCAAACCCGACCAATGCGCTGGTCGACATCCAGGCAGTCGCCGCCAGCCGCGACGCGATCTTCGGTGAGAACAAGCCGCCGATCGCGATCGACAACACCTTCCTCGGCCCGATCTGGCTCCAGCCGCTCAAGCACGGCGCCGACATCGTCGTCTATTCGCTGACCAAATATGCCGGCGGCCACAGCGATCTGGTCGCGGGCGGCGTGCTGGGATCGAAGGCGCACATCAACACGATCCGGTCGATGCGCAACACCATCGGCACGATCACCGACCCCAACACCGCTTGGATGCTGTTGCGCAGCCTCGAGACGCTCGAACTGCGCATGAACCGCGCTGGCGAGAATGCGGTCAAGGTCTGCGGCTTCCTGCGCGGCCATCCCAAGGTCGAGCGCGTCGGCTATCTCGGCTTCCTCGCCGACGAGCCGGGCATGGAGCGCCAGGCCGACATCTATCGCCGCCACTGCATCGGCGCCGGATCGACCTTCTCGCTGTTCCTGAAAGGCGGCGAAGCGGAGAGTTTCGCGTTCCTCGACGCACTCAAGATCGCCAAGCTGGCGGTCAGCCTGGGCGGCACCGAGACGCTCGCCAGCCATCCGGCGTCGATGACGCATCTGTCGGTGCCGGACGAGCGGAAGCAGGCGCTGGGGATCACCGACAGCCTCGTCCGCATCTCGATCGGCGTGGAGGACCCCGACGACCTGATCGCCGACTTCACCCAGGCGCTCGACGCGATCTGAGGCCGACCTCGTCTCCCCGACGCCCCCTCGTCACCCCAGCGCAGGCTGGGGTCTCATGCCGCAATGTCCTGCATTTGCCGCATGAGATCCCAGCCTACGCTGGGATGACGGATTGGGACGGCCTCGATAGACAGGCTGCTTAACCTCCCGTCCTCGAACCGTGAGCGTCGCTCCCATGCCCACCTACACCGCCATCAGCCAAACCGAGTTCGTCGCCGCGGTGCATCTGCTCGCGGCGCAGATCGTCGAGGACATCGACTGGAAGCCCGACTTCATCATCGGCATCGGTCGTGGCGGGCTCGTCCCCGCGGTGTTCCTCAGTCACGCCACAGGGCTGCCGACGCTGTCGGTCGACTATTCGAGCCAGGTGAAGGACTTCGCCGACGAACCGCTGGTGAAGCTCGCCAAGCGCACGGTGGCGGGCGAACGACTTCTGTTCCTCGACGACATCAACGATTCGGGGCGGACCATCACCCATCTGCGCCGGGCGTTGCGCGATGCCGGCGCGGTCGACGGCGCGGTGCGGTTCGCGATGCTGATCGACAACGCCAGTTCGGCCGAACGGATCGACTACAGCGCGCGGACGATCGACCGCACGACCACCAAGGACTGGTTCGTCTTCCCGTGGGAAGCCGTCGCACCCGCCGCTGCGATCGCCGGAGATGCTGCCGCCGTGCCCGAACGGATCGCCTAGCCAACGGCCGGTTTCCTTGCGAGGGGCACAATATTAGATCGCGCAGCGAGTCTAGTTTCGGCGCGTTCAGATATTGGCAGCGCCGTTCAAAATGATTCTGAATCGAGTTCGGACCGAATGGCTATGACTCGACGTATATTAGCGCTATCATTCAACCCCTTGGGGGGAACAACATCATGCCTATGGCTCAGAGGACTGAAAAGCTTCGTGTCGCGCGGGATCAGCTCGTACCGGTCCTGACTATACTCGACGACTGCGAAGAACATCTCATCGCCGCGATCGTCTCGACCGCGCTCGACAACCTCGACGCGCGCATAGAGCTGTCGGGGCGCCCCGACGGCGCCACCGACATCGCGTCCTAGACCCGCCTACTGTATTGGGCCGCGTCAGCCGTCGCTGGCGCGCTCGATATCCGCGCCGACCGCGCTCAACTTCTCTTCCAGCCGCTCATAGCCGCGGTCGAGATGATAGACGCGGCCGACCGACGTCTCGCCGTCCGCCGCCAGACCCGCGAGGATCAGGCTCATCGACGCGCGCAGGTCGGTCGCCATCACCGGCGCGCCGACCAGCCGGTCGACGCCGCGGACCACCGCGGTACGCCCGCGTACCTGGATATCCGCGCCCATCCGCGCCAGCTCGGGCACGTGCATGTAGCGGTTCTCGAAGATCGTCTCGGTCAGCATGCTGGCGCCATCCGCCTTGCACAGCATCGCCATGAACTGCGCCTGCATGTCGGTCGCGAAGCCGGGATACGGCGCGGTCGACAGCGTCAGCGGCTGCAGCGTGTCGCCGGCCTCGACGCGTACACCGTCCTTGATCGGGGTGATCGTGACACCCGATTCGACCAGCGCATCGAAGGTCGCGCCCATCGCCGCCGACGTTATGCCGATCAGGTCCAGCGACCCGCCGGTGATCGCCGCCGCGCAGGCATAGCTGCCCGCCTCGATCCGGTCCGGCATCACTGCGTAGGTCGCGCCGTGCAGCCGGTCGCGGCCCTCGATCGTCAGCGTCTCGGTACCGATCCCGTCGATCGACGCGCCCATCGCCACCAGGCAGTTGCACAGGTCGACGATCTCGGGCTCGCGCGCGGCATTCTCGATCACGCTGGTGCCCTTTGCCAGCACCGCGGCCATCACGACGTTCTCGGTCGCGCCGACCGAGACGATCGGGAAGCGGTAGCGTCCCCCTGCCAGCCGTCCACCCGGCGCGATCGCCTTCACATAGCCGGCCGCCATTTCCAGCTCGGCGCCAATCGCCTCAAGCGCGCGCAGGTGGAGGTCGATCGGTCGGTTGCCGATCGCGCAGCCACCGGGCAGCGACACGGTCGCTTCGCCGCCGCGCCCGAGCAGCGGCCCGAGCACCAAAATCGACGCGCGCATTTTCCGCACGATATCGTACGGCGCCTCGGTCGATGTCAGCTTGCCGGCGCGGATCGTCATGACGCGGCCGAACTCCTGCGGGTTCGTCCCCTCGATGCTGGTCGACGCGCCGAGCTGGTTGAGCAGATGGCCGAACCCGTCGACATCGGCCAGCCGCGGCAGGTTGCGCAGCGTCAGCGGTTCGTCGGTCAGCAATGCGCACGGCATCAGCGTCAGCGCGGCGTTCTTCGCGCCGGAAATGGGCAGGCGCCCGGACAGGCGGTTGCCGCCACGAATGAGAATACGATCCATCGCCGGTATCTACGCGCGTCCGCAATTCGCGCAAGGCCGTCGCGGCATCACCGCGACCGATCGTTCAATGCGGTCGGCCTACGCCTTTTCCAGCGTGCATTGCAGCGGGTGCTGGTTCTGCCGAGCGAAGTCCATCACCTGGCTGACCTTGGTCTCCGCGACTTCATAGCTGAACGTGCCGCATACCCCGACGCCCTTCTGGTGGACGTGGAGCATCACGCGCGTCGCGGCCTCCATGTCCATGCGGAAGAAACGCTGCAGGCACAGCACGACGAACTCCATCGGCGTGTAATCGTCGTTGAGCATCAGCACGCGGTACGGCGTCGGCTGCTTGGTCTTCGCGCGCGTCTTGGTCGCGACGCCGGCACCGGTGCCCCGGCCGTTATCGTCGTTGCCGCTATCGTCGTCGCGACGTTCGGCCATGGTGGGGGATATCGTCAGCATTGATCGCAAAATATGGCATGGCCGCGGCCAAGGGCAAGGGGCGCAACGCAAAAGGGCGGCCGTCCATCGACGACCGCCCTCTCGCTAAGGCCTGAAACTAGCGTAAGTGTCAGGCAGCCGTCTTGAACTTGTCGGTCGCGACGGCGACGCGGTTCGAGATCGGCTGGGCGACTTCGCCGGCCATCTTCAGCAGCTTCTCGGTCGAGCGCGAGCTCTGCGCGATCATCGCGTCGAACGCAGCGCGGGCATAATCGCCCTGCAGCTTGAAGAACTCGGTCGGCGACGAGGCCGACGCCAGCGTCTTCATCGCAGCGGTCGAGCTCTCGAACGAGGTCTTGGCGTATTCGGCGACGTCCTGGCCGACCGTCTCGAGCGCCTTGGCGGCAAGCTTCGACGATTCGACGATCGCTTCGACATTACCCTTGCCGAAGGCGTTCATCTCTTCGAACATCTGCGTGCTCTTCTCGACTGCACCCTTGGTGCGGTCGTTGAGACCTGCAAACATCGCCTGGGTCTTTTCGGTCGCGGTTTCGATCGTGTCCATCTTGGCATCCTCTGTGTGTGAAAAGGCCGTCCGAACCTGGGCGGCTGAGGTTGGTATCGCCACTGCGGCAAGCAGCTTGGCGAGCACCGGCTTCTCTGCGGCCGGCTCTGGCGCCGGTTCAGCCGGCTGGATATCGACAGCCGGAACAGGTGCAGCGATGGGATCCGGCACGGCCGAACCTTTGGTCTTCATCCTCGCCATCGCACACCTCTTCTGCCGTTATGCTGCGATGCACCATAGCATGATTCGGTTGTTAAGCAACTATTTTGTGCGCCGCACCATGACGTGAGCGTAAAGGGCCGTTAGCGCGCCCGGACGTACTCGCCAGGTGCCGGACACAATGCCGGCAAGTTCCCCTCACCCGGCATTCGCACGCCCTCTGCCTTAACAACGTCGCTGCCCCTCGCCCGGATCCATTCGATCCAGTCAGGCCACCAACTTCCCTTGGTTTCGGTAGCGCCCGCGATGAAATCCTCGAGCGTCGTATGCGCGCCGGGATTGGTCCAATATTGATACTTGCCCGCAGCCGGCGGATTCACCACGCCGGCAATGTGCCCCGATCCCGCGAGCACGAATTTCAACGGCCCCGCAAAGAGTTGCGTCAGTTTCCAGACGCTGTCCGCCGGCGCGATATGATCCTCGCGCCCGGCCTGGACATAGCTCGGGGTCGCGACGCGGGTCAGGTCGATCGGCGTACCGTCGACGCTGATCGCGCCCGGCTGGACCAGCAGATTGTCGCGGTACAGGTCGGTCAGATAGCTCATATGCCACTTGGCCGGCAGGTTGGTGGTGTCGCCATTCCAGTGGAGCAGATCGAACGGCACGTAATCCTGGCCGAGCAGATAATTTTGCGTGACGTAGTTCCAGATCAGGTCGCGGCCGCGCAGCAGGTTGAACGTCGTCGCCATGTAGCGGCCGTCGAGAAACCCGTCCGGAGTCAGTTTCGCGAGCATCTTTAACTGCTCGTCGTCGACAAAATGCTGCAGCTCGCCGGCTGCAGCAAAATCGACCTGTGCGGTGAAGAACGTCGCGCTCGCGACCTTGTCCGCCTCGTCGCGCGCGGCCTGCACTGCCAACGTCGCCGCGAGCGTCGTGCCCGCCACGCAATAGCCGATCGCATGCACCGACGGGACGTCCAGCAGCGCGCGTATGGTGTCAATCGCATCCATCTGAGCGGCGACGTAATCGTCCCAGATTATATCCTTCATGTCGGCGTCGGCCGACTTCCACGACACCATGAACACGCTCAGCCCCTGCTCCACCGCCCAGCGGATGAAGCTCTTCTCGGGCGTCAGGTCGAGAATGTAGAAGCGGTTGATCCACGGCGGAAAGATTACGAGGGGTGTCGCCAGGACGGTGTCGGTGGTCGGCGCGTAGTGGATCAGTTCGTAGAGCGGCGTACGCTTGACGACCTGGCCCGGTGTCATCGCCAGGTTGCGGCCGACCTCGAACGCGCCGTCGGGCGTATGCGTCAGCTGCCCACGCGACAGATCGGCCAGCATGTTCTGCAGGCCCTTCAACAAGTTCGCGCCCTTCGTCTCGATCGTCTTCTCGATCACCTGCGGGTTGGTCAGCGCGAAATTGGTCGGGCTCATCGCATCGACGAATCCGCGCGTCGCGAAGCGCAGCTGTTCCTTTTGCTTAAGGCTGACGCCCTCGACCGCATCGACGCTGCGGAGCAGATGGTCGCCGATCAGTTCGTAGCTCTGCCGCATCAGATCGAACACCGGCTCGCGCCACTGCGGCGCCTTGAAGCGCTTGTCGGCGACCGGCGCAGGCTCGGGTTTGGCGGGATCGAGGAACCGCTGCCACATCGCCATGCTGTCACCCCAGAACGCGGCGGCGCGTTCGACGGTCGCGGGATCGTTGAAGCCGGGAATGACCGGGACGGCAGGCACCGCATCGGGCTTCGCCTGCAGCGCCGTCAGCCCCTGCTCCATCATCATCTGCTGCGCACGCCCCAGCACCCAGGTCCAGTGCTGGAGATCGGACAGGCTGGGCGTATCGGCCATGGCATCCTCGTTTGGTTGCCGCGACCATACTCTCATCCGTCGCCGTAGCGAAAGCGAGGATCGCGTTCTTCGTCACCAAGCCGCCCTTCCCCGACCCCCAGACCAGCCCTCCCGCCCGTCACCCCAGCGAAGGCTGGGGTCTCCCTGTTGTCGGGTGCTGCGACACGAACCGGGATATCCCAGCCTTCGCTGGGATGACGAGGCGTGAACGTAGCGGGACGGAGGCGAGATCAGACGGCCGCGTAAACGTAGCGCTTTACCACTTGGAACAGGTTCCACCGACGCCACACCTGCGGTACACCGCCCGCGAACAACGAGGCCCGCCATGTCCGAAGACTTCTACCGCATCAAACGCCTGCCCCCCTACGTCATCGCCGAAGTCAACGCGATGCGGGCGGCGGCGCGGGCGGGCGGCGAGGACATCATAGACCTCGGCATGGGCAATCCCGACCTGCCGCCACCGCCGCACGTCATCGAGAAACTGGTCGAGGTCGCGCGGAAGCCCGACGCGCACGGCTATTCGCAGTCGAAGGGCATCCCCGGCCTGCGAAAGGCCCAGGCGAATTATTACGGCCGCCGGTTCGGCGTCGACGTCGATCCCGAGACCGAAGTCGTCGTGACGATGGGGTCGAAGGAAGGGCTCGCGAGCCTCGCCACCGCGATCACTGCGCCCGGCGACGTCGTGCTCGCGCCGAACCCGTCCTATCCGATCCACACCTTCGGCTTCATCATCGCCGGCGCGACGATCCGCGCGGTGCCGACGACGCCCGACGAAGCCTATTTCGAGAGCCTCGACCGCGCGATGGCGTTCACCGTGCCGCGCCCGTCGATCCTGGTCGTCAACTATCCGTCGAACCCGACGGCCGAGGCAGTCGACCTTGCCTTCTACGAACGCCTGGTCGCATGGGCGAAGGCGAACACGGTCTGGATCATCTCCGACCTCGCCTATTCCGAGCTGTATTACGACGGCAACCCGACGCCCTCGATCCTGCAGGTGCCCGGCGCCAAGGACGTCGCGATCGAGTTCACCTCGCTCAGCAAGACCTATTCGATGGCGGGCTGGCGGATCGGCTTCGCGGTCGGCAACAAGACGCTGATCGCCGCGATGAGCCGTGTGAAGTCGTACCTCGATTACGGCGCGTTCACGCCGATCCAGGCAGCAGCGTGCGCCGCACTCAATGGCCCGCAGGACATCGTCGCCAAGAACCGCGAACTGTACCACAAGCGCCGCGACGTCATGGTCGACAGCTTCGGCCGCGCCGGCTGGGATATCCCGAGCCCCAAGGCATCGATGTTCGCCTGGGCGCCGCTGCCGCCTGCGCTCGCGCATCTCGGCAGCCTCGAATTCTCGAAGCAGCTGCTGCAGCACGCGAAAGTCGCGGTCGCGCCCGGCGTAGGCTACGGCGAGAACGGCGAAGGCTTCGTCCGCATCGCGATGGTCGAGAACGAACAGCGCCTGCGTCAGGCAGCGCGCAACGTGAAACGCTATCTGCAGAGCATGGGCGTGAATATCCCGGCGCAAGGCGCGGGATGACCGGCCATCCCACCGGGTCGCGCGAACGTGCAATCATGGATTATCTCCATCTTCACGTGTTCGACCCGGTTCTAAACTCCTCGCATGCATCAGACAAACTGAAGCGTGGCATCAGGTTGACCATCGTCCGGATGAGCCAGCGGGACGCGGATGGCATGTTAAGCTACTACTGGTCCGCACTTATCGGAACCGAGAAAAGTACGCCGTTCGCAGCTGAGATGCGTCGAGAAGGATTCGGCCGCTTCGAAGAAATCGTTGACGATATGCGCGAGCGATTTGCTCCAACCTTCTCGCGGACGTTTCGGCGCTAGGTGTTGACGCTCCCCCGCGAAGGGGTGGTGAATATTCCGGCGCAGGGTGCGCGCTGCAATGACTGCTTCGTCATCCCGGGCTCGTCCCGGGATCCAGGGTCACAGGCTTTGCCGCCAATAACTCTGGATGCCGGGACGGGCCCGGCATGACGGAAGGGGGGACGCCCCCAACCAATATCCGTCACCCCAGCGAAGGCTGGGGTCTCCCGCGGCTGCGCAAGGCAACCGCCCCGGGAAGATGCCAGCCTTCGCTGGCATGACGGGACACGCGTCTAACTGACGAGGTCACGACGCCCGATTTGCCCCAACGGCCCATACCCGGTTAGGAGCACCCGTCCCCACAACCGGAGCGTCGTCCTGGAAACCGTCTCGATCGTCCTCGTCCTGTTGCTCGCCGTCGTCGTCAGTGCCGCGATCGCGCGCATGTTGCCCGTCGCGGTCCCTGCCCCGCTCGTCCAGATCGCGCTCGGCGCGGTCATCGGGCTCGGCGTGCATCTGAAGGTCGAGCTCGACCCCGAGCTGTTCCTGCTGCTGTTTTTGCCGCCGCTGCTGTTCCTCGACGGCTGGCGAATCCCCAAGGACGAGTTGCTGAAGGACCTGTCGACGGTCGCCGAACTGGCGCTGGGGCTGGTGCTGCTGACGGTCGTCGGCGTCGGGTTCTTCATCCACTGGCTGATCCCGGCGATGCCGCTCGCGGTGGCGTTCGCGCTGGCCGCGGTGGTGTCGCCGACCGATCCGATCGCTGTGTCGGCGATCGCGTCGCGCGTGTCGATCCCGAAGCGGATGATGCACATCCTCGAGGGCGAATCGCTGCTCAACGACGCCTCGGGCCTGGTCTGCCTGCGCTTCGCGATCGCCGCCGCGCTGACCGGCACCTTCTCGCCGGCCGACGCCGCGCTGAATTTCCTGTGGGTCGCGATCGGCGGCATCGCGGTCGGCGTTGGCGTCACGCTGGCGGTGACGCGCGCGAAAGCCTGGGTGTCGAACCGCTTCGGCGAGGAAACCGGCTCGCAGATCCTGATCAGCCTCCTGATCCCGTTCGGCTCGTACCTGCTCGCCGAGCATCTGCATTGCTCGGGCATCCTCGCCGCGGTCGCGGCCGGCGTGACGATGTCGTTTGCCGAGATCTCGCGCCAGGCGCTCGCCACCACGCGGATGCGCCGCAACTCGGTCTGGGACACGATCCAGTTCGCTGCCAACGGCATCATCTTCGTGCTGCTCGGCGAACAGCTGCCCGACATCTGGGCGAAGTCCGTCGAAACCGTGCGCGTCACCGGCCATGCCGAGCCCTGGTGGCTGGGAATCTACGTGCTGGCGATCACCACGGGACTCGCGCTGCTTCGGTTCCTGTGGGTGTGGGCGTCGTTCAAGCTGACGCTGTTCCGGCGTCGCAAGGACGGCACCGCGACGCCGAAGGTCGCCAAGCGGCTGCTGGCGGCGATGTCGTTCGCGGGCGTGCGCGGGGCGATCACGTTGGCGGGTGTCCTCACGCTGCCACTGACGATGAACGATGGCACCCCCTTTCCGGCGCGCGATCTGGCGATCTTCCTGGCGTCGGGTGTCATCATCGTCTCGCTGCTGGCGGCGAGCATCGCCCTGCCGCTGTTGCTGCGCGGGCTGACCATGCCGTCCGAACCATCGAAGCAGGTCGAGGAGGATCGCGCGCGCGTCGCTTCGGCCAAGGCGGCGATCCGTGCGGTCGAGCGCGAGCAGCACGCGCTGGCCGAGGGGCGCGGCGACGCCGACGTCTATGCCAGCGCCGGCACGCGGATCATGGCCACCTACCGCGAGCGCATCGAGCGTCGTACCAAACAGGGCGAAGCCGCCGCGAAAGCCCGGCGCGACAGCCGTATCGAACGTGACCTCCGGCTGGCGGCGTTGAACGCCGAGCGCGACGAGATCTTCCGCATCGCCCGCGATCGCGAGATCGGCAGCGAGACCGCCAAGAAGCTGATCCGCGAAGTCGACCTGGCCGAGGCGCGCTATCGCGGCTGAGCGCTTGGCGAAACCGATCCGTCCGTGTCTAAGGGTATATTGCACCCAAAGAGAGGCGATTAGATGCTGATACGCGCCGGCTACGATATCGCGTTCGAGACCAGCCAGGCGGTGCCGATGCTCGCCAACCTCAGCATCCATTCGTCGCGCAACAAGGATCTGCGCACCGCGCAGCGGATCATGACGACGCCCGACGTGCCGATCTACGATTATGTCGATTCGTTCGGCAATGTCTGCACGCGGCTGACGATTCCAGCGGGCGGCATCACCATCTCGTGCGGGTTCGTGATCGACGATCCGTTCCTGCCCGACCCCGTCGCGCCGCACGCGCTGGCGACTCCGGTCGAGGCGCTGCCCGACGACGTGATGCTGTATCTGCTCGGCAGCCGATACTGCGAGACCGACCGGCTGTCCGACACCGCATGGGCGCTGTTCGGCGGCATGACCCCGGGCTGGGACATGGTGCAGGCGATCGTCGGCTATGCGCACGAGCGGATCCGGTTCGATTATCTGACCGCGCGGCCGACCAAGACCGCGTGGGACGCGCACCAGGAGCAGCAGGGCGTATGCCGCGACTTCGCGCACCTCGCGATCACGCTGTGCCGCTGCATGAACATCCCGGCGCGCTATTGCACCGGATACATGGGCGATATGGACCTGCCCGCGGTCGTCGGCGAGATGGATTTCTCCGCGTGGTTCGACGCCTATCTGGACGGTACCTGGTACACCTTCGACGCCCGCCACAATTATCCGCGCGCAGGGCGCATCCTGATGGCGCGCGGCCGCGACGCGACCGATGCGGCGCTGACCAACACCTTCGGTCCTGCGACGCTGACCCGCTTCGACGTCTATACCGACGAGAACCGCGTCCCGCTGGCTTAGCCGCCGATCGTTATGCCGCATGGCACCATGTTGCCGTTCGTCCGTTACGCATGCGCAAGCAATCGAAAGGGATGACCATGAACACCACGACTCTCAAGGGCGACGGCCAGGCACTCGGTGGCCAGATCAAGGAAACCGTCGGCGACGTGACCGGCAACTCCTCGCTGCAGGGCGAAGGCGTCGTCGACCAGATCACCGGCAACGCCACGAAGGCGGTCGGTGCGGCACGCGATGCGGTCGGCCCGCTGACCGAAAAGGCGACGACCTTCGCCAAGAGCCGCCCGTATGCGACCGCAGCATTGCTCGGTGTCGTCGGCCTCGCGGTGCTGAACACGCTTCGCGGCAAGTAAGGACGAAGCTCGGCGACCGAACGCGGTCGCCGAACTCGGCATCCCGTTCCGCGAGAGCAGCGGAACGGGCATGGCCACTGTACGACGCGCTTGAGCAGATGGCGTCGTCCGTCATTCATACCCCCTTCATGCGACCGGGTTGATGGTCCGTCTTTGTTCAAGGCGGATCATGGCGACAGTTCTCGATCAAGTCGCGTCCCCGGCCCCGACGGTTTCCGCCTTTGCCGAAACGCCTGAGCGCCGCGTAACTGGACGCGCTGCGATCGGGACGGTCGTCCTGAGCGCAGGCATTCTAACGCTGCTGATGCGTCGCGCCGAACTGACCATCGACCCGTTCGCGCGCGACAACGCGCCCTATTATCTTGCCGGTCTGATCGCCTTGCTGCTGCGGTTCGGCCTGACCCGATCGTCGTGGCGCCATGCCCGCGCGATCGGGGACTTTGCCGAATATTGTGCGCTGTTCACCCTCGCGTCGCTGATGGGCGCGGTTGCCAGCTACCCGGTCGCTGCGCTGACCCACGGTTACTACGACGCGCAATTGCAACGGATCGATGTCGCGCTGGGGTTCGACTGGCTTGTCTGGTACCGACTCGTCGCTGCCTCGCCGCGGCTCCAGCAAACCGGCATTATCGCCTATCGCAGCATCTATCTGACGCCGGTGGTGCTGTTCGCTTGGTTCGCCGCAACCGGTGAGCGTGCCCTCGCCTACCGTTTCCTGGCGACCTTCTGGGTGGCCGCAGTCGCGACGCTAGCGCTCTACAGCCTGATGCCCGCAGTCGGGCCGTTCTCGTATCTCTGGCACCAGCCGATCGCCTACATGCCCGAGAGCGAACTTTGGCAGCCCGGCTTGATCCCGCTGCTCCGCACGCACGGCCTGCAGGTCGTCGACCTCGGCAGTTTGCGCGGCATCGTCTCGGCGCCCAGCTTCCACGCTGCCGCGGCGACGCTGTACATCGTCACGGCGTGGCGGATTCCGCGGCTGCGGTGGCCGCTGCTCTCCATAAACACGGCGATGCTGCTGGCAACGCCGGTCGAGGGCACGCATTACCTGATCGATATCATCTTAGGCGCTGGCGTTTCGCTGGTTGCTATCGCAGTCGTCGATCGGGCGGCGGCGGCTGTCGGACGCGATCGGGAACCTTGCGGTATCCCTCCGGTTTGTCCGTGATGACCTTGCATACAGCACGACTCGACCTGCCGGCATGAGCAAACCGCACGTGCCGCCAGCACCGCCCGCGACGCTCGTCATCTTCGGCGCGATGGGCGACCTCACCCGCCGCCTGTTGATGCCGGCCCTCGTCAACATGACGCGACTCGGCCTCGCCGGTGATGGACTCCGCGTGCTCGGCGTCGGCATCGATCCAGGCGACGACGCGACGCTGCGGCAAGCGCTCGACAGCTTCAGCGCCGAACCCGGTGGCGAAGGCGCGGCCGAAAAAGACGCGGCCTGGACACGGCTCAAGGACCGCGTCGAGTATCTCCAAGGCGATTTCACGCAGGACGCCGTCTACGAAGCGCTCAAGACACGTCTGACCGGCAACGCCGCCTTCTACTTCGCCGTACCACCACGCTTCTTCGGCGACATCGTCGACAAGCTTGCCACACACGGCCTGATGAAGGAAACGCCGAGCGCGTTCCGCCGCATCGCGATCGAGAAGCCGTTCGGCCACGATCTCGCCTCCGCCCGCGCACTGAACGCGCGCATCCTGGCGCAGGTCGACGAAACGCAAATCTATCGGCTCGACCATTTCCTCGGCAAGGAGACGGTCCAGAACATCATGACGGCGCGCTTCGCCAACATGATGATCGAGCGCGTCTGGAATGCCGATTGCATCGCCAGCGTCGAGATCACCGCGGCCGAAACCGTCGACGTCGGCACGCGCGGCAAATTCTACGATACCACCGGCGCGCTGCGCGACATGGTGCCGAACCACCTGTTCCAGCTGCTGGCGATGGTCGCTATGGAACCGCCCGCCAGCTTCGATGCGGAGGCGATCCGCAACGAAAAGGGCAAGGTGCTGAAAGCCGTCCGCGCCTGGTCGCCGGCGAAGGCGAAGCGCAACGGCGTGCGCGGCGTCTACACGGCCGGTCAGATCGGCGACCGCCAGGTCCCCGACTATACCGCGTCGCCCGATATCGCGCCCGACAGTCGCACCGAGACCTATGTCGCGCTGAAGCTGATGGTAGATACATGGCGCTGGGCCGGCGTGCCCTTCTATCTGCGCACCGGCAAGGCAATGACGTGCCGCGACACGGAGATCGTCGTTACACTGAAGCCGGTGCCGTTCGCGTCGTTCGGTCGCGGCTTTGCCGAACGCCTGCCACCCAACCGCATCATCATCCAGATCCAGCCCGACGAGGGCCTGAGCGTCGACCTGTTGATCAAGCGACCGGGGCTGGAGGTCGATACGGTGCCGATCGCGCTCGACTTCCGCTACGCCGACCGCTTCGATATCGGCCACCTTACCGGGTATGAATCGCTGATCTACGACATGCTGATGGGCGACCAGACGCTGTTCCAGCGCGCCGATGCGATCGAGGCTGGCTGGGCCGCGGTCCAGCCGTTCCTCGACGTCTGGGCACGGGACGGCACGCCCGACCCCTATGTCGCCGGCAGCCTGGGCCCGCCCGCCGCCGACGCGCTGCTCGAACGTGATGGCCATAGCTGGCATGGCCTCGCCGCGGCGGGGCACACCAAGCCCTAGCCGCGGTGGCCGCTGAGTTCCGCACCGGCATCGGCGGCGAAGCGTCGGTTCCAGATCGTCGCAGAGACCGAGACCAAGGTCACGACGACGAACGCCAGCGAGAAGTCCGCCAGTTCCGGCCGCGTCCGGCCCGTGCCCAGCATGCCGAGATGCAAAGCCGCGGCCCCGACGCAGATGCCGAGTGACAGCATAAGCTGCTGGAACGTCGCGTAGAAGCTCGTCGCCGCGCTCATCCGCGCCTTCGGAATCTCGTCATAGGCGATCGTGTTGTACGCGGAGAACTGGAACGACATGAAGAAGCCCGCGGTCATCAGCACTGCGAAGATCAGCGGCACCGGCCAGTCCGGTCGGAACAGCCCGCACACCGCATAGCCCGCGCTGCGCCCAGCCCACCGACGATCAGGCTGCGGCGGAACCCGAACCGGCGCAGGATGCGGGGCGCGAGGCCTTTCATCGCCAGCGACCCGATCGCGCCCGCGACCGTGATCGCGCCACTCGCCGCCGCGGTCATGCCGAACCCCAGTTGCAGCATCATCGGCAGCAGGAATGGCTGCGCGCCTTGCGTGACGCGCGTCAGCGACCCTCCGATCAGCGACAGCCGGAACGAACTGAAGCGCAGCAGCGAGATATCGAGGATCGGATCGCTGCGCCGCTTCGCATGCTTCAGATACGCGACGCCGGCGATAGCGCCGATCGCGATCAGGACCAGCGATTCGATCAGTTCGCCCGACCGGCTGCTCATCTCGAACCCGAACAACAGGCAGCCGAGCGAGACGCCCGACAGCACGAACCCGGCGAAGTCGAACCGCACCGGCCGTTCGCCGCGTACCTCGCCGATATAGCGTGTGACGAGAACGACGCCGAGCAGACCGACCGGCAGGTTCAGCCAGAAGATCCAGCGCCAGTCCAAATACGTGACGATCAGCCCGCCGACCGGCGGCCCCATGATCGGCCCGATCAGCGCGGGCATGATCAGCCACGACATCGCCGAGACCATGTCCTCCTTGGCGACGCTACGCAGCAGCACCAGGCGGCCGATCGGGATCATCATCGCGCCCCCCAGCCCCTGCACGAACCGCGCGACCATCATGAACGGCAGGCTGGTCGCCTGACCGCACAGCAGCGATCCGCCGACGAAGATCAGGATCGCCGCGCGGAAGATCGCGCGCGATCCGAACTTGTCGGCCAGCACGCCGCTCGCCGGGATGAAGATCGCCAGCGCCAGCAGATAGGATGTCAGCGCCGAACTCATGCTCGTCGCCGGCACGCCGAAATCGCGCGCCATCGTCGGCAGCGCGGTGGCGAGCACGGTTGCGTCCATCTGCTCCATGAACAGCGCGCAGGCGATGATCAGCGCGGTGACGCGGTAGCTGCGAGGTGTCGCCGCCAAGGTGTCGGTCGCGGCCGTCCGCCGGGCGATGCGATCGCCCGCGGGCAGGATGCCGTCGCGGATTTCGGCATAGATCGACGCCAAACCGCGGCGCCTGGGCCTCATGCCCCCACCCCCGTTGCCACGTAGCCGCGCAGGAAGCGATCCAACGGCAACGTGCGCGCAGGAGCGTTTTCGATTCGATACCGCTCGGAAATCATTAGCAGGCAAGTAGTTGCTCGGGCTCTCCGTTCAACCTACTCCATCGCCGAGCGGATCGCCGCACCGGCGACGAACGGCGCGCCGGCGACGAGCAGAAGGCTGACCGCGGCCAGCAGTTTCACCGCTCCCGCGCCGCCATCCAGCGAACCGCCGCCGAAGATCAGCAGCGGCACCGCCAGCGGCAGCATCACCAGCCCCGCCACCGCGCCGCCACCGCGCACGCCCGCGACCAGCGCACTCGTGGCGACCGCGAGCGCGGCAAGGCCCGGCGTACCGATCGCCAAGCCGATCTCGACCCTCAGCAACGTTTCGCCCGACAGGCCGAGCAATCCCGCAACGATCACGGCGGCGAGCATCAACGGCGGGCCGAAGCTCAGCCAATGCGCCAGCATCTTCGCCGCGGCGACCGCGGTGATCGACAGGCCCCGCACCGCGAACTGATCGAACACGCCCGCGTCCAGGTCCGGCGCGACGAGCCGTTCGACCGGCAGCAATGCGGCGAGCAGCGCGGCAGTCCAGATGATCCCCCCGCCGGTCCGCGCCAGCAGCGCGGCATCGGGACCGATCGCGAAGGGGAACAGGATCGCCACCAGCAGGAAGAAACCGACGACCAACGTCGCCCCGCCACCGGCGACGTTGCGCCGAAAGTCGCGTGCGACGAGGCCGATCACAGCGCGATCGCCTTGTGATCGGGCACGGCAAGCGGCTGGTGCGTCGCAATGATCGCGATGCCACCCGCCTGCCGATGCGCGGCGATCAGCGCCTCCAGCCGGGCGACGGAGCCGTCGTCCAACCCATTCGCGGGTTCGTCGAGCAGCCACAGGTCCGCGCCGCTTGCCGCCACCCGGGCAACGGCGGCACGCCGACGCTGCCCCGTAGAGAGCAGCCGCACCGGCACGTCGGACAGATCGGCGAGATCGAGCGCGACAAGCGCCGCGCATGCCCGTTCGCTCGGCGCATCGGCGGGGTCCAGCCGCGCCCAGAAGCCAAGCGCTGCGGCGAGCGTCCGGTCGCCATCCAAAGCCGTCGCCTCGGTAAGCAACGCACGCGTGCCCGCGATCGCGACGGCCCCCGTAGCCGCCGGCAACAACCCGGCGGCGATGCGAATCAGGCTCGACTTGCCGACGCCGTTAGGTCCGGTCACGACCGCGACCTCGCCCGCTGCGAGCGTAAACGTAAGCCTCTCGAACAGCACCCGCCCGCCCCGCACGCACGTCACATCGTTGAACGCGACGCTCACGAGCCGGCCGGATCCCCGACCGTGTCCTCCAGCGCGTGCATATCGTCGTCGGACAGGCCGAAATGATGACCGATCTCGTGGATCGTGACATGCGCGACGAGGTCGTCGAGCCGGACGCCGGTCTCGATCCATTCCTCCAGAATCGCCCGGCGATACAGGAAGATGCGATCGGGCAGCGCACCCGTATCCATCGAAGATTTCTCGCCGATCGGGCGGCCGTGATACAGCCCCGACAAGTCGAGCGGATGTTCGAGCCCGACCGACGCCAGCGTCTCGTCGTCGGCGAACTCCTCGACCTGCAGTACGACGTCGCCGAGATGCGCTGCGAACGCAGCCGGCAGCCGCGCGATCGTCGCCCGCGCCACCGCTTCGATGGCGGCGGCGTCGGGCGCCACCGCGAAACTGTCTTGCCCGCTCATGCCCACAGCCATAGGCGTACAGGCTCAACAGCGGCAAGGGACGGCCATGATCGAAGCGCTGAACGAGGTCGAACGCGCCGAGGCGCTCGATGGCCTGGACGAATGGGATTACGACGAGGCGCGCGATGCGATCACCCGGACGATCGTGTTCGCCGATTTCGTCGAGGCGTTCGGCTTCATGACGCAGGTCGCGCTGATCGCCGAGCGCGCGAACCATCATCCCGAATGGAAGAACGTCTACAATCGCGTCGAAGTCCTGCTGACCACGCACGACGCCGGCGGCCTCTCGCCGCGCGACATCGAGATGGCCGAGGCGATCGACGCGATCGTCGACGACGACTAGCGGCGCCGCCCGCGCATCATCTTCCGTAGCTTGCCCGGCATCCAGCGCGCGGCGAACGCCATGCGGTGCGCGGTCTTGCCGACATAAGTGTGCAGCCGGTCGCCGTGCACCGCGGCCCAGGCAGCCTCGGCGACCGCATCGACGCCGGTCAGTTCCATTCCCGCCGCGGTCACCGTTTCGCGGATCGAGCGGTTGGTCGCCGCGGTGGTGCTGTTCAGCAGCGGCGTGTCGATGAAGCTCGGGATGATCGAGCGGACCTTGATACCGTCCGCCGCCCATTCGCCATCGAGCGCCTCGGTCAGCGCGCGCACGCCGAACTTGGTCGCGGAGTAAGGCGCGAGGCCCGACGAGCCATAGATTGCCGACGCCGATGCGGTGTTGAGCAGGCACGAACCCGGCGTCCGGACCAGATAGGCATGGCCGATCTTCGCGCCGTTGATCGCCCCGACCAAGTTGATCGAGACGACGCGGTCGATCTCGGCGAAATCGGTCAGCGCCAACGGGCCACCCGAGCCGATGCCGGCATTGTTGAACAACACGTCGAGCCCGCCGCCGCCCGTGAACGCATCGAGCGAGGCGACCCACGCGTCGCGATCGCGAACGTCCATGCGATAGGTCTTGGCCAGACCCGCCGGCAACAGCGCCTCGGTCTCGGCCAGCCCGGCGGCATCGACATCGGCGAGCCCGACGCGCCATCCCTTGCCCGCAAAGAGGATCGCGGTCGCCCGGCCGATCCCCGAGCCGCCTCCGGTGATGAAGATACTCTTTGCCATGCACGCCTCTCCGTTTGATTTTGTCGCGAGCATCCCGCATCCCCCATGCAGATGCCAGCGCTTTCCCCCGCACTCGCTTTCGAAGGCGTCTCCAAGCGTTACGGCGAAACGATCGCGGTCGATGACGTGTCGGTGGCGATCGCCGGCGGCAGCTTCGTCGCGCTGGTCGGCACGTCGGGATCGGGCAAGTCGACCCTGCTCAAGACCGTGAATCGGCTGGTCGAGCCCACCGCCGGCCGGGTGACGATCGACGGCGTCGATGTCGCAACGGGGCCCGCCCCGGCGCTGCGGCGGCGGATCGGCTACGTCTTCCAGGGCACCGGGCTGTTCCCGCACATGAATGTCGCCGAGAATATCGCGATCGGCCTGCGGATCGCGGGCCGGGACGAGCCCGATCGGGTCGCCGAACTGCTCGATCTGGTCGACCTGCCGCAAGCCGTCGCCCGGCGGATGCCGGACGCGCTGTCCGGCGGGCAGCGCCAACGGGTCGGGATCGCGCGGGCGTTGGCGCCGGGTGCGAAGCTGCTGCTGCTCGACGAGGCGTTCGGCGCGCTCGATCCGGTGACGCGCGATGCGCTCGGCACCGCGATCCGGGGGCTGCACGATCGGCTCGGTCTGACGACGATCCTCGTTACGCACGACATGGCGGAGGCACTGCTGCTCGCCGACCGCGTGCTGGTGATGAAGGCGGGCCGGATCGTCGCGGATGCAACGCCGGCCGAACTCGTCGCCGGGCAGGGCGGTGCCGACGCGCAGGCGCTCGTGCAGGTACCACGCGACCAGGCCGCGCGGCTGGCGGCGCTGCAATCATGAGCGCCTTCCTCGATGCACTCGGCCGCGTGCCGCCCTTGCTTGCGGCGCATGTCCTCCTGTCGGGGTGCGCGCTGTTGCTCGGCATCGCGATCAGCGTGCCGCTCGGCATCTGGTCGGCGCGCAACGCGCATGTCGCGCGCGTCTCGCTCGGGTTCGCGAGCCTCGTCCAGACGATCCCTAGCCTCGCACTGCTGGCGCTGTTCTATCCGCTGCTGCTCAGCCTGTCGGCGCTGGTCGGTGGCGGGATCCCGGCGCTCGGTTTCCTGCCGTCGCTGATCGCGCTGACGCTGTATGCGCTGCTGCCGATCCTGCGCAACGCGGTCGCCGGCCTGCACGGGATCGACCCCGCAGTGCTGCAGGCGGCGGATGCGGTCGGCATGACACCTGCGCAAAAGCTGCGACTGGTCGAGGCGCCGCTGGTCGCGCCGGTGCTCGTTGCGGGCATCCGCACCGCCGCGGTGTGGACGATCGGTGCCGCGACGCTGTCGACCACCGTCGGCCAACCGAGCCTCGGCGACATGATCTTCGCCGGGTTGCAGACGCAGAACTGGGCGCTGGTGCTCGCCGGCTGCGTGTCGGCCGCGGCACTCGCGCTGGCGGTCGACGCGCTGATCGGTGCGATCGAACGCGGCGTCGCGACACGCCGCCGATGGTTGTGGATGGCGAGCGCGGCCCTGCTCGTGGTCGGCGCGCTGGTCGCGACCGCACCGCTCTGGGCGCACGCCGCACGCGGCCGGACGGTGGTGGTCGGCGCGAAGAACTTCTCCGAACAATATATCCTTGCACGGCTGATCGGCGACCGGCTGGAACGCGCCGGCTACGACGTCGAATATCGCGATGGGCTCGGATCGGCCGTCGTGTTCGGCGCGGTCGCGGGCGGCGATATCGACGTCTATGTCGATTATGCCGGCACCATCTGGACCAACGCGATGAAGCGGCACGACGTGCCCGATCGCGCGACGATGGTCGCTGCGATCGGCACCTGGACGCAAAAGACCAGCGGCGTGCGACTCCTGGGCGCACTCGGGTTCGAGAACGCCTATGCGTTTGCGATGCGCGGCGACGATGCGCGGCGGCGCGGCATCACGACCCTCGACGATCTGGCGCGGGCATCGTCGGGACTGACGCTCGGCAGCGATCTGGAATTTCTCGAACGGCCCGAATGGGCGGCGGTGGAGCGCGCCTATCCGCTGCGCTTCGCCAAGGCGACGCCGTACAGCCCGACCTTCATGTACCGCGCGCTGGAGAGCCGGAAGGTCGACGTGATCTCGGCCTTCTCGTCGGATGGGCGGATCGCGGCGGACCGCCTGACGGTGCTGGCCGACCCGCGCCACGCCATCCCCGGCTACGACGCGATCCTGCTTGTCGCCCCGAAGCGTGCGGGCGATGCAAAGTTCGTCGCCGCGCTAACCCCGCTGATCGGCCGCATCCCGGTCGAGGCGATGCGCGCTGCCAACTACCAGGTCGACCGCGACGCCGACAAACAAACGCCCGAAGCGGCTGCCCTCTGGCTGGCAGGGAAGATCGGGCTGTAAATTCCCTCTCCCATCGGGAGAGGGAGATTAGAACATCAGTTTGCGGATGCTGATCCGCACCGTGCGGCCCAACGCGTCGAGATAGTCGGGCTGGAAGCTGATCGGCGTCACGCCGGTGGCATCGCGTACGCGCTGGCGGCTGTTGAGAACATTGTCGACCGAGAACGACACGCGGGTGCCACGCAGCCAGGGATGCGCCTTCACCCAGGTGAGCCGCTGGCCGAGGTCCGCGAACAGCCGCAGGCTGGCGGTCGCGAGCCCCGAGAAGTTCAGCGTCTCGGGTGCGGCGGTCGTTCCGCCATTGACGCTCGTGCCGCTCGCGTAATCCGCGGACAGCCGCACGCCGATGCCGTTGTTGCTGTAACCCGCCTGCGCCTCGAGTTCATGCCGTGGCCGGCCACCGTTCGCGCCGATCGCATCGCCGTTCAGCAGGTCGAGCATCGGCCCGCCCTGTTGCACCAGCACGCGTTCGGTGAAGTGCCAGGTATGGTACACTGCGAACTGTACACGTCCCCCGCTCTGCCCTCGTCCGCCACCGCCGCCGCGAAAGCCGCCGCCACCACCTCCACCTCCACGCGGGCCAGCGCCCGGACCGCCGGCACCCCCCGCTGCGCCATCGCCGCGCGGTCGGAAGCCGCCCGGCGGCGCCAGTCCCTCGAACGGGTTTGGTCCGGTACCGGCACGATACGCCTCGAGTTCCTTCTGGACCTTCGACTTGATCGGCGCGGAGAAGTTGATCCCCCAGCGCAGTTCGGAGCGTTCTGTGCGCGCGAAATTGATCGGCCGCTGGTCGACGCGCAACAACGCGCCGCCGGCATCCCGCGTGAAGCGATCGGGGAACGCCGCCTCGATCGCCGCGGTCGGCGTCGGGAAGGACGCGATCGGATCGTCGGTGCTCGACGTCACGTAATTGGCGGTCAGGTTGATGTCGCGCTTGGTCCAGGGCTTCAGCGTCAGGCCGAGCTTTGTCACATGCGCGTTGCTCGCGATCAGGTTGGGGTTGCCGCCGCTGATCGCGGTGACGGTCGCGGTCGTGCCCTGGATATAGTCGAAGATGCGCACGTTGGGCCGCGTGATCGTCGGGTTGCCCAGCTGCTGCGCGCTCGGTGCCTGGTCGGTATCGGTGGCCGACGCGATCAGTCGCACCCCGTCGATCGGCGACCAGTTCGCGCCGTAGCCGAGCGTGGTCAGCGTGCCGAAGTCGGAGAGATGGTCCTCGGCCAGGTTGAAGTTCGCCGACAGATTGCCGAGAAACCCCAGCACGTCCTTCGACCGGCTGGCGATCGGCACGTCGACATTGACCTGCCCGTTGACGGTGTCGCGCGAAACGTCGCCGAACGCGGCGACGCCGGCGCGGAACGAACGGCTGCTGAAGTCGGCGGTCTCCGCGCCCACCTTGACGCTGGTCGACACCGGACCTGCCGGAAGCGCGAACAGCGTGCCGTTGAACAGCGCGTCGACGCCGCCCGTGCTCTGCTTCGCATAGGCGCGGTTGCCGACACCCGCCCCGATATCCGCAGGCGTCAGCCGGCCGAGGCTGGCGGTCGGATCGTTGGCGGTCAGCCGCGTCTGGAACGCGGTCGCGTCGATGCCGGTCTCTGTGAAGGTCTGGGTATCGCTACGGTCGTAATTCCCGATGAGCGACCAGCGCCAGGTACCGAGTTCGCCGTTCATCGTCGTGCCGAGATGGGCCGCGATCGACGACGAGCGCTGCGCGAGCGGCTGGAAGCCCGGATCGTCGAGCGCGCGCGCGACGTTGGTTCCGTTCGCCAGCGTCAGATTGGCGACGGGCAGGCCGTTCAGGCTCTTGCTGTCGGTCGATTCGAGCCGGCCATTGAGGGTCGCGCCGACCTTGCCGAAGATATTGCGCGCATAGACCGCGTTGGCGCTGGTCGTACGGCTGGAGCCCAGCAACGTGCGGTACGGCGTCGGATCGATCAGCGTACCGTCCGCGCCGACGACGGTGGTCGGCGTCGGGATGATGTCGCGTTCGGATTCGGTCAGCGCCGAACTGGTCGTGTGATCGATATGCAGGTTCACCCGCCTGTCGCGCGATATGCCGAGCAGGTCGATCGTGCCCTGCGGCGTGTTGCGGCCCCCCTCGGTGGCGAGACGGTCGTTGGCTTCCACCGTCACCGCGCGGAAGCGGCGGCGGAGCACGAAGTTCACGACCTTCTGGTCGGCGCGATAGCCGTATTTCAGCGCGACCTCCTCGGGCAGGATGTCGACGCGTTGGATCGCTTCGGTCGGAATGTCGCGGATCTCGGAGAAGTTTGCGAGGCGGCGACCGTTGAGCAGAATGACGGGCGCACCGCCGCTGCCCCGGCCGCTGGTCGTCTGGGGGCTCAGTTCGGCGAGCAGGTCGGCGACTGTGCTGACGCCATAGGAGCGGATGTCGGCGGGCCCGAGCTGCTGGTCGGGCGGAATGTCGCCGATCACCGCGCCCGGCAGGTTGCGCTGCCCGGTCACGATGATGTCCGGCTCGTCGGAATTGCCCTCTTCGACCTGCGCCGCGGGCTGCGCGGCGGGTGCCGGCGCCTGTTGCGCCGTCGCGAGCGTTGGCAGGCTCGCCGCCAGAAACAAACCGAAACGCCGCATCTAACACCCCCGGAACACCATGCGGGCGGCCTAGCCGCCATTTGTCGCAAGATTATGCCGGTCGACGATAGTGCGAAAAACCCATTTCCGGTTTTTGAGCGCCGGTTAACGATTGGCGCATAGCCAGCCAAAGGATCGCACAGAAGGGGTTCGACGACGGTGAGATTTGGCGTGTTCGGATGGCGTACCGGTATTGCTGCGTTCGGCTGCCTGATCGCGGCGCCCGCATTTGCGGGTTGCACCGCGAAGGCGGCAAGTCCAGTCGATCTGGGAACCTACTCTCCGGGCGCGGTCCGGCAGACCGTCGTGCCCTACATATCGGTGTCGAGTGGTTTCGGCTGCAGCGCCGCGATCCTGTCGCTGCTCAGTTCGGATTATGCACGCGCGACGGTTTCGAGCACGCAGAACTTCACGCTGACATCCACCGATACGGCGAACAAGAAGACGGTATCCTACACACTCGCCGCGGATGTGAACGGCGCGAACCCGATCGTCTCGGGAAGCGCGTTCACTTACAAGGGCCCGGGGGTCAACCTGCTGGGTCTGCTCGGCGACGTCAGCGACGTGAAGATCTTCGTCCGTCCCACCAGCCTCGAAACGGTCCCCGCCGGCACTTACACGGGCCAGTTCAAGATCGATTGGGCCTGGAAGTTCTGCACGGGTCTGGGCGTCTCCGTACTCGGCGTCGACGTCTGTGCGCTGGGTGCCTACGATACGAACACCGGCCCGCCGGCCGTCAACGCGACGACCACCGTGACGGTCACGCTGGTCGTCGAGGCAAAGCCGGTCGACATGACGGTCGCGACCAAGACGACCTGGGACCCGCAATCGAACACCACCAACCCGCGCGCGACGCCCGGCAGCCGGCAACGCACCACCATAACGGTCAGCAACCTGGACATCGCGACGATCGACCCGAACTCGCTGAAGATCATATTGCCGACGCCGAACAAGGGCGTGGTCGCGCTGGACGGTGACAAGACCTCGGGCAATCCCGTGGTCGTCATCAGCGGCGTCGCGGCGTCGAAGCTCAACCTTACCTACCTGGCATCAAATAGTGCCGGCGACGATGTCGACTTTTCCAACAACGCCAATTTCCGCGCGGACACCGAACCCTGGAGCTACCAGCCCACGCCCGGTGATGCCGCGATGCAAGCTGCGATCACTGCGGTACGCTTTCGCCCGCAAGGTACGATGGCGGCCAAGTCCAGCTTCAGCATGTCGTTGCCCTATTCGGTGTTCTGACACCGCTTGCCATTGCAGCGCCGACGTTGGACAACCCGGCGCAGAACAGGTGGGAGAGCAGGATGACGGCGGTATCGGATGGGGGGCTCGCGCCCGCGCGGCAGAGCGAGCGGCTGATCATCATCGCCTCCTCGCTCGGCACCGTGTTCGAATGGTATGATTTCTACCTCTACGGCCTGCTCGCGACGATCATCACCGCGCAGTTCTTCTCGGGCGTCAACGAAACCACCGGGTTCATCTTTGCGCTGGCAGCGTTCGCCGCCGGGTTCGCGGTGCGGCCGTTCGGCGCGCTGGTGTTCGGCCGGATCGGCGACATGGTCGGGCGCAAGAACACGTTCCTCGTCACGATGGGCATCATGGGCGTCTCGACCTTCGTCGTTGGGCTCCTGCCGAACTATGCGACGATGGGCGTCGCCGCGCCGATCCTGCTGGTCGTGCTGCGTCTGCTCCAGGGCCTTGCGCTGGGCGGCGAATATGGCGGCGCCGCCACCTATGTAGCCGAACACGCACCGCCGCACCGCCGCGGGCTGCATACCAGTTTCATCCAAACCACCGCGACGCTGGGGCTGTTCGCGGCGCTGCTGATGGTGATCGGCGTGCGCACGCTGATCGGCGAAGCGGCGTTTGCGAGTTGGGGCTGGCGCGTGCCGTTCATCGCCTCGATCCTGCTGCTCGGCGTCTCGCTGTGGATTCGCATGCAGTTGGCCGAAAGCCCGGTGTTCCAGAAGATGAAGGACGAAGGCACCGTATCCAAGGCACCGCTGACCGAAGCGTTCGCGCGCTGGGGCAATCTGAAGATCGTGCTGATCGCGTTGTTCGGCGCAGTGATGGGCCAGGGCGTGGTCTGGTATACCGGACAGTTCTATGCGCTGTTCTTCCTCGAGAAAACGCTGCGGGTCGATGGCGCAACGACCAATATCCTGATCGCGATCGCGCTGCTGATCGCGACGCCCGCCTTCGTCTTCTTCGGCTGGCTGAGCGACAAGATCGGGCGGAAACCGATCATCCTGACCGGGTGCCTGCTGGCGGCGTGCACCTATTTCCCGCTGTTCCACGGTCTGTCACGCGCAGCCAACCCGGCGCTCTACGCAGCGCAGGCGAGCGCGCCCGTCACGGTCGTCGCCGACCCTGCGGAATGCTCGGTGCAGTTCGATCCGGTCGGCAAGAACAAGTTCGATTCGACCTCGTGCGATATCGCCAAGACTTATCTGGCGAAGGCCGGCGTCTCGTATGAGAATATCGCCGCACCGGCCGGTACGGTCGCCACGATCCGGATCGGTGGGACCACGCTCGAAACCGTCGACCCGCGGCTCATCAGCGGGCCGGCCCGCGCGGACGCGATCAAGGCGTTCGGTGCGCGTGCCAAGGCGGCGCTGTCGGCGGTCGGCTATCCCGAAAAGGCAGACGTCGCTGCGATGAACAAGCCGCTGGTGGTGGCTATCCTGACGATCCTCGTCCTGTATGTGACGATGGTCTATGGCCCGATCGCGGCGCTGCTGGTCGAGCTGTTCCCGACGCGGATCCGCTACACGTCGATGTCGCTGCCCTATCATATCGGCAATGGCTGGTTCGGCGGGTTCCTGCCGACGACCGCGTTCGCGATGGTGGCCGCGACCGGCAACATCTATTACGGGCTGTGGTATCCGATCGTCGCCGCCGCCGCGACGGTAGTGATCGGCCTGTTCCTGCTGCCCGAGACCTTCCGCCGCTCGCTCGATTAATCGAGCGCAAGCGTCGCCGCGTCGATGCGGCGGAGCATCGCGACGAAGCGTTCGACTTCGGGGGGATCGAACCCCTCGAAGATCCGCGCCTCCAGGTCGCGCGCCTTCGGCGCCACCGCGGCGTAGAGCGCGCGGCCTTCATCGGTCAGGACCAGCAGATGCGAGCGCTTGTCGCCCGGATTGTCGGAACGCGCGAGCAGCCCGCGCTCGACCAGGCCGATCGCGGCGCGGCTGACGGTCACCTTATCCATCCGGGTGCGCTGGCCGATCTCGCCCTGACTGATGCCGCCGGTCTCGGCGACCACCGCGACCAGTCGCCACTGCGGGATCGTCAGCCCGAACAGCGCCTCATACGCCCGCGCGACGCGTTCGCTGACCAGGTTCGAGGTGAAGGACAGCCGAAACGGGATGAAATCGTCGAGCACGAGCGGGCGATCGGTCATGCGGCAGATCGTAACGGTTGACACCATCGCCGCAAACCGCCAATTTGGTATCAACAGATACTATCGAGGATACGCGACATGGACCATATGGACGTCAACCCGATGGGTCTCGACGGTTTCGAGTTCTGCGAATTCACGTCGCCCGATGCCGACGCGATGGCGCAGCAGTTCGAGCAGTTGGGCTTCGTCGCCGCCTCGACGCACCCGACCAAGGCGGTCACCCGCTACAAGCAGGGCCGCATCAACCTGTTGCTGAATCGCGAGCCGAACTCGCACGCCTCGGCGTTCGCCGAAGCGCATGGCCCTTCGGCGAGCGGCATGGCGTTCCGCGTCACCAATGCGAAGGCGGCATTCGACGCCGCCGTCGCGCGCGGTGCCAAGGCTGCGGACGCAGCCAGCGGCGCACTGGGCGAAGGCTACGCGCTCGAAGGCATCGGCGGGTCGCTGCTGTATCTGGTCGATCGCCACGGCGCGGCCGGCTCGCTCTACGACGACTGGACGCCTGTTCCCGGCGCGGCAGAGGCGGAGGCCGAAAGCAATGTCGGGCTCGACCTGCTCGACCATCTCACGCACAACGTGAAGCGCGGTCAGATGCGGACCTGGTCGGCGTTCTACGGTCAGATCTTCGGCTTCGAAGAGCAGAAATATTTCGACATCAAGGGCAAGGCGACCGGGCTGTTCAGCCAGGCGATGATCGCCCCCGACCGCGCGATCCGCATCCCGCTGAACGAGAGTCAGGACGACAAGAGCCAGATCGAGGAGTTCATCCGCGACTATAATGGCGAAGGCATCCAGCACCTCGCGCTGACCACCGACGACATCTACATCACCGTCGAGAAGCTGCGCGCGCGCGGCGTCAAGCTGCAGGACACGATCGAGACCTATTACGAACTGGTCGACAAGCGCGTGCCGAACCACGGCGAGGACCTCGCGCGGCTGAAGGCGAACCGCATCCTGCTCGACGGCAATGTCGGCGAGGAAGGCCTGCTGCTGCAGATCTTCACCGAGACCATGTTCGGGCCGATCTTCTTCGAGATCATCCAGCGCAAGGGCAACGAAGGGTTCGGCAACGGGAACTTCCAAGCGCTGTACGAGTCGATCGAACTGGACCAGATCCGCCGCGGCGTAATCACGGTCGACGCCTAAATCCCTCTCCCTTTGGGAGAGGGAAGGAGCGCCAAAGGCGCGGAAGGGTGAGGGTGACGCCCGAATATGCCTCGCCCTCACCCCGCGGCGCTACGCGCCTTGCCCCTCTCCCAAAGGGAGAGGGGGAGCAGGAAGAGGAAGCCCATGACGGACGCATCGAGCTACATCGCCGGCTTCGGCAACCACGTCTCGACCGAGGCTGTCCCGGGCGCGCTGCCGATCGGCCGCAATTCGCCACAGCGTCCCGCGTTCGGCCTCTACGCCGAGCAGCTATCGGGCACCGCCTTCACTGCGCCCCGCCACGAGAACCGCCGCAGTTGGCTCTACCGCCTGCGTCCTACCGCCGAGCATCCGCCCTACTCGCTGTACGAAGGCGCGAAGCGGTTCGCGCCCGGCACCACCGATGCGCCGCTCGCGCCCAATCGCCTGCGTTGGGATCCGATCGCGGATTGCGCCCCGGGCACCGACTGGATCGACGGGCTGACCACGATGCTCGCCAACCGCGACCCCGCCGATCTCGAAGGCGTCGCGCTCCACGTCTATGCCGCCGATACCGACATGACGCGCGTGTTCATGGATGCCGATGGCGAACTGCTCTTCGTGCCGCAGGCCGGGCGGCTCGACATCGTCACCGAACTCGGCCGCATCGCCATCGCGCCCGGCCAGATCGCGATGGTCCCGCGCGGGGTACGGTTCCGCGTCACCCTGCCCGATGGCGCCGCGCGTGGCTATGTCGTCGAGAATCACGGCAGCCTGTTCCGCCTTCCCGATCTCGGCCCGATCGGCGCCAACGGCCTCGCCAACCCGCGCGATTTCGAAACGCCGGTCGCCTGGTTCGAGGACCGCGACGAATCTACGCAAGTCGTCCAAAAGTTCATGGGCAGCCTGTGGACGACGACGCTCGATCACTCCCCGCTCGACGTCGTCGCCTGGCATGGCAACCTCGGACCATGGCGCTACGATCTGGCGCGGTTCAACACCATCGGCAGCGTCAGCTTCGACCACCCCGATCCGTCGATCTTCACGCTGCTGACCAGCCCCAGCGACGTGCCCGGCCGCGCCAATGCCGATTTCGTGATCTTCCCGCCGCGCTGGATGGTCGCCGAGGACACGTTCCGCCCGCCCTGGTTCCACCGCAACGTCATGTCCGAGGCAATGGGGCTGATCACCGGCGCCTATGACGCGAAGGCCGAGGGGTTTGCGCCGGGCGGAATCTCGCTGCACAATTTGATGGCGGGCCACGGCCCCGACCTGGCGAGCTGGACCGGCGCCAGCAACGCGACGCTCGCGCCGCACAAGATCGACGGCGCGATGGCGTTCATGGTCGAGAGCTGCTGGCCGTACAAACCGACGAGCTACGCGTTGGAGCATGCGCAACTCGATTACGACGCGGTGTGGGCGGATTTCCCCAAAGCGAAACTCCCGGGATGATCCTGCACGGCTATTGGCGGTCCAGTGCAGCGTACCGCGTGCGGATCGCGCTCGCGCTGAAGGGCGTGGCGTACGCGCAGGCGACGCACGATCTGCGCACCGGCGCGCAAGGGGCAGCGGACTATCGCAGCCTCAATCCGCAGGCGCTCGTCCCGGCAATCGAGGCGGACGGCGAAGTCCTGACGCAATCGCCGGCGATTCTCGAATGGCTTGAGGAGCGCCATCCGTCCCCTCCCCTTCTGCCGGCGCGAGCGACCGACCGAGCCATCGTCCGGGCGATGGCGGCGACGATCGCGTGCGACATCCACCCGCTCAACAATCTGCGCGTGTTGCAGGCGCTACGGCGCGATTTCGGCGCCGATGAGAAGGCGGTCAACGCCTGGATCGCACGCTGGATCACCGAAGGGTTCGCCGCGCTGGAGATCGCGATCGGCCGCCACGGTCGAGGCTTCGCGTTCGGCGACACGCCGACGATCGCGGATTGCTGCCTCATCCCACAAGTCTATTCGGCCGAGCGTTTCGCGGTCGACCTGACGCCGTATCCGCACTTGGTTGCGGCAGCGGAAGCGGCACGCGCGCTCCCCGCGTTCCGGGTGGCGCACCCCGATCGCCAGCCCGACGCCGGATGAGCGAGCGCGTCTTCGCAACCCCGGCCGGCGTGACGCTCGGGCCGCTCGCGACCATCCCCGACGGCACCGCGCGCAACTATGTGCTGCAATTGCGCGCCGGGCGGTTCCACGGCTTCGTCGTCCGCCGTGGCGAGGATGTCGTTGGTTACGTCGACCGCTGCCCACACATGGGCGTGCCGCTCGCGCAGACACTCGACGCGTATCTGACCCCCGACGGGGCGCGGATCGCCTGCGCATGGCACGGCGCGCTGTTCGAGATCGCCGACGGGCTTTGCGTCGGCGGACCGTGCGTCGGAGCGCGGCTAACGCCGTGGCCGGTGACGATCGCAGACGGCGCGATCGTCACCGCCTGACGCTATTCCAGTTCGAGGATGACCTGGTCGACCGCCAGGCTGTCACCCGCCTTCGCCTCGACCGATTTCACCGTCCCCGTCTTCTCGGCGCGGAGGATGTTCTCCATCTTCATTGCCTCGACCACCGCGAGCGCCTGCCCCGCTTCGACCTTGTCGCCGGCCCCCACGTCCAGCCGCACCAACAACCCTGGCATCGGGCAGATCAGGAACTTCGAAAGATCGGGCGCGACCTTCTCGATCATATGCCTTGCGTAAGGCGCAGCACGGGCCGGCAGCACTCGCACGACATGGCTCGCGCCCCGCGCGGTCAACTTGAAGCCGCTGCGCGTGCGGGCGATCCGGACGGTGAGGTCGTCCTCGCCCTCGACCATCACCATGCGGTCGCCGGGCGTGTATTCGAGCGCAACGTCGAGGTCGTCGCCATCGACGACGATACCGTCGGTCGACACCGTCACCGCGTGATCGTGCGCGGCAATCGTCACCACCCAGTCCGATGGCGGCCGCAGACGACGCCCCAATTGCCCGTCGGTACGGCGTGCGCGGTCAGCCTCTGCGGTGGCGGCAAACGCCGCGACGGCCGCGAGCGTTTTCAGCAGGTCCGGCGACGCAGGCGCGCCGTGGAATCCGTCGGGATATTCCTCGGCGATGAACCCGGTCGTCAGCGCACCCGAACGGAACCGCGGATGTTGCATGATCGCCGAGAGGAAATCGATGTTGTTGCCCGGCCCCTCGATCTCGAACGCATCGAGTGCGGCAACCTGCAGGTCGATCGCCTCGTCGCGCGTCGGAGCCCAGGTGATCAGCTTGGCGATCATCGGGTCATAGAACATGCTGACCTCGCCGCCCTCGCGCACCCCGTCGTCGACACGGACTCTCGCTTCTTCTGCCCCCCCTCCCGCAAGCGGGAGGGGGCTGGGGGGTGGGCTCGCGCCATCGTCAAACGCAACGTGAGCGGTGGAGGAAAGCGCGTGCCCACCCCCGGCCCCTCCCGCCTGCGGGAGGGGGGAGGTCTCGGGCGGATTATACCGCACCAAGCGCCCGATGCTCGGCAGGAACCCGCGATACGGGTCCTCGGCGTACACGCGGTTCTCGATCGACCAACCGTTGAGCTTCACCTCGTCCTGCGTAAACCCGAGCGGTTCCCCCGCCGCGACTCGGATCATCAGTTCGACCAGATCGAGCCCGGTGATCTCCTCCGTCACCGGATGCTCGACCTGCAGCCGGGTGTTCATCTCGAGGAAGTAGAACCCCTCCCCCGTCGTGTCCGCCCCCGACACGATCAGCTCGACTGTTCCCGCCGAATAATAGCCGACCGCCTGCGCCAGCGCGACAGCCTGCTCGCCCATCGCTTTCCGCATCTTGGGCGTCACGAACGGCGACGGCGCCTCCTCGACGACCTTCTGGTGGCGGCGCTGGATCGAGCATTCGCGCTCGTTTAAATAGACGATGTTGCCGTGCTGGTCGCCGATCAGCTGGATCTCGATGTGGCGCGGCGACTCGATAAACTTCTCGATGAACACGCGGTCGTCGCCGAAGCTGGCGAGCCCCTCGCGCTTGGTCGCCTCGAAGCCCTCGCGGACATCCTGTTCGCTATAGGCGAGCCGCATGCCCTTGCCGCCGCCGCCTGCGCTCGCCTTCATCATCACCGGATAACCGATGCCGCCGGCGATCTCGACCGCGTGATCGGTGCTGTCGATCTCGCCGAGATAGCCCGGCACGACGTTGACGCCCGCGGCCTTGGCGAGCTTCTTCGATTCGATCTTGTCGCCCATCGCGGCGATCGCGTTGGGTGGGGGGCCGACGAAGGCGATCCCGGCGTCGGCGCAGGCCAGCGCGAAACTCTCGCGTTCGGACAGGAAGCCGTAGCCGGGGTGGATGCAGTCCGCGCCGGTTTCCTTGGCCGCGAGCAGGATCAGCTCGGCCTTGAGATAGCTCTCCGCGGCGGGTGCCGGCCCGAGCCGGACCGACTCGTCGGCCATCAGCACATGCGGCGCGCGCGCGTCGGCATCGGAATAGACCGCGACGGTCTTGATGCCCATCGCCTTGGCGGTCCGCATGACGCGGCATGCGATCTCGCCCCGATTGGCGACCAGGATTTTCTTGAACATCACTCGCCCTAATCTGTGCCGTCTTGCCGGACGCGTCCGGGTGCGGACTGGTTATTGGTACCAAATCATCGTCTTGAGCTGCTTCGTACGGGCCTGCGTCAGGTCGGTTCGACACCCGGCAATCGTCATGCCCTGCGCCGAACCACCGGCATATTGCCCGCCTTCGATCACGCACTGCGTATCGCGGAACTTGAGCCAAGCGCGCTGGCTCTCCAGCAGCGCGGCCGCGTAGCCGAAGCCGCCGCCGCGCGACCCGTCCTGCGCATCGCGACCCTTCATATAGGCGTAGGTCCGCTTCCACTGCGCGGCCATCGCAGCATCCGCCCGAGCATAGCTCGTACCGGCGGATGCGTTCATCGTTGCCTGGGACTGCATTGGAGCAGCCGCGGTCATGAGAAGTGCGATCAGCAGCATGTCTTGGCCTCCCGCATCGGCTCTGCGCCGACCATCGGTTTCATCCCCAGCTTCGCCAGCAGCGTCGCATCCGCGCTGTCGCCGGCGTTGCCGGTGGTCAGCAGCTTGTCGCCGGTGAAGATCGAGTTCGCGCCCGCCATGAAGCAGAGCGCCTGCGTCGCCTCGGACATGCTCTCGCGGCCCGCGGACAGGCGGACCATGCTCAACGGCATCGTGATCCGCGCGACGGCGACCGTGCGAACGAATTCGATATCGTCGATCTGCGCCATCGGCGTGCCGGCGAGCATGTCGCCGAGCGGCGTGCCCTTGACCGGGACCAGCGCGTTGACGGGGACGCTCTCCGGGTGGCGAGGCAAGGTCGCGAGCGCGTGGACGAAGCCGACGCGGTCGCTGCGCGTCTCGCCCATCCCGACGATCCCGCCGCAGCAGACCGAAATCCCTGCGTCACGGACGTTCGCGAGCGTTTCGAGCCGATCACCGAAGGTGCGCGTGGTGATGACGTTGCCGTAATTCTCGGGCGACGTGTCGATGTTGTGGTTGTAGTAATCGAGGCCGGCGTCGGCGAGCTGCTTGGCCTGGTCCGCGTCGAGCATGCCGAGCGTCATGCACGTCTCGAGCCCCATCGCGCGGACGCCTTCGACCATCGCCACGACCTTCGGCATGTCGCGCGGCTTCGGGTTGCGCCACGCGGCGCCCATGCAGAAACGCTGCGATCCCGCGGCCTTGGCCTGTGCTGCGTCGGCGAGGACGGCGTCGAGGTCAATCAGCTTTTCCGCCTTCAGGCCGGAGTCGGACGAGGCGGACTGCGAGCAATAGCCGCAATCCTCGGGACAGCCACCGGTCTTGATCGACAAGAGCGTGCACAGCTGGACCTCGCCGATCGCATGATGCGCGCGGTGGACGGTCTGCGCGCGGAACATGAGTTCGTCGAACGTGAGGTCGAACAGCGCCGCGATTTCCGGGCGGGTCCAGTCGGTGCGGGAAACGGGAGCATCGCGCACCAAGCTCGGAGCCACTGCATGTGCGAGCGTACGGAGGAGGGTATCGGTCATTCGGCGGCTTCCTCTTGCGGGGCCATGTTGTGGCCGAGGAGTTTCAACACGTCCTCGGCGGCCTGGATCAGGTTGGTGCCGGGCCCAAAGATCGCCTGGACCCCGGCATCGCGCAGCGCCTGATAGTCCTGTGCGGGGATAACGCCACCCGCGATCACCTTGATATCCGCGCGGCCCGCCTCGCGGAGGTAGCCGATCAGTTCGGGGATCAGCGTCTTGTGGCCCGCGGCGAGGCTCGAGGCACCGACGATGTCGACGTCCTTCTCCAGCGCGAGCGCGGCGGCTTCGGCGGGGGTCTGGAACAGCGGGCCGGGGACGATCTCGAAGCCCAGGTCGCCGAACATCGACGAGACGAGGTTGGCGCCGCGGTCGTGGCCGTCCTGGCCCATCTTAGCGACCAGCATGCGGGGTTTGCGGCCCATGCGGCGCTCGGTGGCTTCGACGCCGTCGGTGAGGCGGGTCCAGCGTGCGTCGTCCTCGTATGCGCCGCCGTAGATGCCGGAGACGGGGGTGGGCTGCGTGCCGTAGCGGCCGAACACGTCCTCCATCGCTGACGAGATTTCGCCGAGCGTGGCGCGCGCGCGCGCGCACTCGACGGCGAGGGCTAGGAGATTCGTTTCCGATCCTCCCCTGGAAGGGGAGGTGGCAGTCGCGCTGGCGGCTGACGGAGGGGTATCGCCCTCTGGATGAGCCGCAACCCCTCCGTCATCGCTGCGCGATGCCACCTCCCCCGCCGGGGGAGGATTGCCGCGTCGCGCGCCTTCGCGGAGGGCGTCCAGGGCGGCTTGGCAGGCGGCTTCGTCGCGCGTCGCCTTTACCCGCTCGATCCGTTCGATCTGGCCTGCCCTCACCGCGACGTTGTCCACGTCGAGGATCTCGATCGCATCCTGTTCGGCGAGCTTGTACTTGTTCACCCCAACGATGACATCCTCGCCGCGATCGACGCGTGCCTGGCGTCCGGCGGCGGCTTCCTCGATCATCGCCTTGGGCCAGCCGGCCGCGACCGCCTTCGCCATGCCGCCTTCGGACTGGATCCGCTCGATCAGGCTCCACGCGCCGTCGACCAGCGACTGCGTCAGGCTCTCGATATAATAGCTGCCGCCGAGCGGATCGACGACCTTTGTCATCCCCGTCTCTTCCTGGATCACGATCTGCGTGTTGCGCGCGATCCGTGCGGAGAAGTCGGTCGGCAGCGCGATCGCCTCGTCGAGCGCGTTGGTGTGGAGCGACTGCGTGCCGCCCAGCATCGCCGCCATCGCCTCGATCGTCGTGCGCATGACGTTATTGTACGGGTCCTGCTCGGTGAGCGAGACGCCCGACGTCTGGCAATGCGTCCGGAGCATCTTCGAACGCTCGTCCTGCGCGCCCAATTGCGTCATTGCGCGGTGCCAGAGGACGCGGGCGGCGCGGAGCTTGGCGATCTCCATGAAGAAGTTCATGCCGATCGCGAAGAAGAACGACAGGCGCCCGGCGAACTTGTCGATGTCGAGCCCGGACGCGACGCCGTATTTCACATATTCCATGCCGTCGGCGATCGTGAAGGCGAGCTCGTGGAGCTGCGTCGCTCCTGCCTCCTGCATGTGATACCCGCTGATCGAGATGCTGTTGAACTTGGGCATCTCGCGCGACGTGTAGCCGAAGATGTCCGAGATGATCCGCATGCTCGGCTCGGGCGGGTAGATGTACGTGTTGCGGACCATGAACTCCTTGAGGATGTCGTTCTGGATGGTCCCGTCGAGCAGTTTCCGGTCGACGCCCTGCTCTTCGCCGGCGACGATGAAGAAGGCGAGGATCGGGATCACCGCGCCGTTCATCGTCATGCTGACCGACATCTTGTCGAGCGGGATGCCGTCGAAGAGGATCTTCATGTCCTCAACCGAGTCGATCGCAACGCCCGCCTTGCCGACGTCGCCGGTGACGCGGGGGTGGTCGGAGTCGTAGCCGCGGTGCGTGGCGAGATCGAACGCTACCGACAGGCCCTTCTGCCCGGCGGCGAGGTTGCGGCGGTAGAACGCGTTCGAGGCTTCGGCGGTGGAGAAGCCGGCGTACTGGCGGATCGTCCATGGGCGGCCGGCGTACATCGACGCGCGGACGCCGCGCGTGAAGGGCGCGAAACCTGGGAGGCCGGGGTCGGCAGTGACGTCGTCCGCGGTGTAGAGTGGTTTGACGTCGATGCCTTCGGGTGTCGGCCAAGTGAGATCGGCGCCCTTCACTTCCTTGGCGGCGAGCGCCTGCCAGTCGGCGAGAGTCGGTTTGTCGGTCACAGTCCCTCTCCCATCGGGAGAGGGAGGGAGGCGCTCTTGCGCCGGAAGGGTGGGGGCGAGAGGCAGACGTCGCCCTCACGCTTCCCACCGCTGACGCGGCAGGCCCCTTCCCTCTTCCAAGTGGAGAGGGAGATGTGCTGGATCATCATCATTTCCCCGTGAACACCGGCTTGCGCTTGGTCAGGAACGCAATGCCGCCCTCCATCGAGTCCGCAGACCGCCGCGCCTCACGCTGGTTAGCCGCCTCGACCTGCATAGCCGTCGCATAATCCGTCTCGTACGCCGCGGTAATCGCCCGCCGCATCAACCCCAGCGCGACCGTCGGCATCGCCGCCAGCCGCTCGGCCAGCGCGAACGCCTCAGCATCCAGCGCATCGTCCGCGACGACCTTGTGCACCATCCCCCAATCGAGCGCCTTGGCCGCCGGAACCCGCTCGCCTAGCATCATCATTTCCGTCGCCCGCGCCTTGCCGATCAACCGCGGCAGCATCCACGACGCGCCGCCATCCGGCACCAGCCCGATGTTCACGAACGCCTGAAGGAAATACGCACTCTCGCTGGCGACACAGAAATCCGCGGCAAGCGCGAGACTGCACCCGATCCCCGCCGCCGGCCCGCGCACCGCACTCACCACCGGCACCGACAACTCGGCGATCGCCGCCATCGTCGGATTGTAACTCCCGGTAAGCGCCGCGAACGTCGCCTCGCCGGGATTATCCGAACCAAGCGCCCCGCCCCCGACATCCGCGCCCGAACAGAACGCACGCCCCGCGCCGGCAATCAGAACCGCCCGCGCGCCGTTCAAATCACCGAGGGCCGCGCGCAACTCCTCGAACATCGCCGGCGGCGCCGCGTTCAGCCGGTCGGGCCGGTTCAGCGTCAGCACCAGCACGTCGCCACGCCGCTCGCTCAGGATATGCTCGGGCATCAATGCACGTCCTTCGGGGTTTCCATGAGCTCGACCAGCATCCCGCCGAAATCCTTCGGGTGGACGAACACGATCGGCGTGCCGTGGGCGCCGATCCGCGGGGCGCCCAACACGGTCGCACCTTTGGCCGTCAGGTCGGCGACGGCAGCGTCGATATCCGGCACCTCGAAACAGACGTGATGCTGCCCCCCCGCCGGGTTTTTCCGCAGAAAACCGGCGATCGGCGAACTCTCGTCATACGGCTCGATCAGTTCGATCTGCGTGTTCGGCAGGTCGACGAAGCACACTTTCACGCCCTGCGCCGGCAGGTCGAACGGCTCGCCAATCAGCGTCGCGCCGAGCAAGGTCCGGTACGTCTCGATCGACCGCTCGATCGACGGCGTCGCAACACCGACATGGTTCAGGCGGCCGATCGTCATTTCGCATTCTTCGGCGCCGGCGGGGCGGGTACGACGCCGAGCGTGTAGCCGCAGACGCCGAGCACCTGGCGGATCATCGCGTCACTGCCCGGCGCGGCGAAAACGGCTTGCACGGCAAAATTCGATGAATTGGTCGTCTCGACCCCGACCGTCTTCGATTTCACCAGGAAGCTGGTCAGCTTGGTGATGGCGTCCGAATCGGTGATGTACGCCGCAGTCCCCGGGAACTGCCAGAGATAGGTGAAGGCAGGCCCGCCATCGAAGCGCACAGCCACGGCCTTGTCGGCCGACTGGCCGATCGCGTTCGGCTGGAGGAACTGCACCGACACGATTGGCTCCGCCGCCACGTCGCACTTGACCACGAACCGCGAAAGCCCGTCGCGCCCCATGACCGACGCGGAAACGCTGCGCACGCCAGCGGTATTGGTGCGATCGGCAAGTTTCCAAGCCGGCGCGGGCGTCGACACGGCCGCCGCCTGGAGCAGGAGAAACGCGATCATTCCTCGATCCTTCGCTGCTGTCGACCGGCAGCCATCGCTGCACCCTCGATCATGCCCTCAAGGCGAGATACCCGATCGCGCAGGTCGCCATGCGCGCCGGCAAGACCGCCGAGTCGCCCACCAAGCTGAGCAACGTCACGATCAAGCCCATCGAGCTGATCCTTCAGTGTCAGGATCGTCTTGAAAACGCCGAACGCCTTTTCCCCGGCGCTCATGACCGCTCACCCGCCAGTACGGCATCGACTACGGCGCAGGTGCGCGCGATGTTCTCGCGCATCGATCGGATCGACGCCTTCATGTCATCGACCGCGGCTTCGATCTCCGGCGCGAGCAACGCCAATGCGGCCTCCTCGCCCTGCGACACGGGCTCGGTGATGTACCGCGTCGTCGCCTCACGCACGACACGGCCAACCGACATGCCACTATTCGCGGCGAAGGCATCCAGCGCAGCCTTGTGGTCGGGCGTAGTCAGAAACGTCACGCGTTCGGTCTGCATGTCACGACTCCTTCGCATGACATGATAATGTGCTTATCATTACCGAACAAGCATGGCTCACAGCGGAATGTTATCATGCTTCTTCCACGGATTTTCGAGGCTTTTCCCGCGCAGCTTCCGCAGGCCCAGCGCGATCCGGCGACGGGTCCAGTGGGGCTGGATTACCTCGTCGATGAAGCCCTTCGACGCCGCCACGAACGGATTGGCGAACCGTGCCTCGTATTGCGCCGTCCGTTCCGCGATCTCTTCCGCCGTCTTGCCGCGGAAGATGATCTCGACCGCGCCCTTGGCGCCCATCACCGCGATCTCGGCAGTCGGCCAGGCGTAGTTGAGGTCGCCACGCAGATGCTTCGACGCCATCACGTCGTACGCACCGCCATAAGCCTTGCGCGTGATGACAGTGATCTTGGGCACGGTCGCTTCGCCGTATGCGAACAGCAGCTTCGCACCGTGCTTGATGATGCCGTTATGCTCCTGCGCGGTGCCCGGCAGGAACCCAGGCACGTCGACGAAGGTCACGATCGGGATTTCGAATGCATCGCAGAAGCGCACGAACCGTGCCGCCTTCTTCGACGAATTGATGTCAAGCACGCCGGCCAGCACCATCGGCTGGTTCGCGACGAAGCCGACCGTGCGCCCTTCGATCCGGCCGAAGCCGGTGATGATGTTGGCCGCATGCGCCGGCTGCGTCTCGAAGAAGTCGCCCTCGTCGACGACCTTACGGATCAGCTCGTGCATATCGTAGGGCTGGTTCGCGGACGCGGGGATCAGCGTGTCGAGGCTGTCCTCGATCCGGTCCCATTCGTCCGCCGTCGGCCGCTCGGGAACGCCCTCCCGGTTGGATGAGGGCAGGAAGTCGATGAAGTCGCGCGCCGCCAGCAATGCCTCGATGTCGTTCTCGAACGCGTTGTCGGCGACCGACGTCTTGGTCGTGTGCGTCACCGCGCCGCCGAGCGCCTCCTGCGTCACCACCTCGTTGGTCACCGTCTTGACCACGTCGGGACCGGTGACGAACATGTAGCTCGAATCCTTCACCATGAAGATGAAATCGGTCATCGCCGGCGAGTACACCGCACCGCCCGCGCATGGACCCATGATCAGCGACAGCTGCGGTACGACGCCGCTCGCCAGCACGTTGCGCTGGAACACCTCGGCATAGCCGCCGAGCGAGGCGACGCCCTCCTGGATGCGCGCACCACCCGAATCGTTCAGGCCGATCACCGGCGCGCCGACCTTCATCGCCATGTCCATGACCTTACAGATTTTTTGCGCATGGCGTTCGCTCAAGGACCCGCCGAACACGGTGAAGTCCTGGCTGAACACGAACACCAGCCGACCGTTGATCGTGCCCGACCCGGTAACGACGCCGTCGCCCGGATAGACCTGGTCCGCCATGCCGAAATCGACGCAATTGTGCTCGACGAACATGTCGAGTTCCTCGAACGAATTCTCGTCGAGCAGCACGTCGAGCCGTTCGCGCGCGGTCAGCTTGCCCTTGGCATGCTGTGCGGCGATTCGCTTTTCCCCGCCGCCGACGCGTGCGGCCTCACGCCGCCGCGCGAGCTCTTCGATGGTCGAGGACATGGGGCTCTCCTTCGATCTTCACGCCCTCCTTTCCGGAGCGGCGCGCGCACGGCAATGCGGTTTTGCAAATCTCGTCCGCGCCCCTTTGCAAACGATCGCGTGCCGATGTCCAGCCCCACCCCTGTCCAGACAGGCGCCCGGCGGGTCGATTATTCCGCAGCGTCCTTCGGGAAGAAATGCTCGATCACGCTGTTCGCCAGCCGCGAAGGCCTGAGCGTTTCCGCATCCAGGCAGCACCAGCTCGACTTCACCTCGGCCAGCACATCCTCGCCGCGCTTGATGATCGTTTCATAGAATGCGCGCGCGCCCTGCACCTTTTCCAGCAGCACGGTCGCGATCACGTCGTCGTCCAGAAACGCGGGCTTCCGGTAGGTAATCTCATGCTTCAGCGCGACCCACAGGTGTGCGGCGACCGCATCGGGTGGCGCCAGCCGCTGCCAATGATCGACCACCGCAGCCTGCACCCACTTCAGATAGTTCGCGTTGTTGACGTGACCCATGAAGTCGATGTCGGACGGCTCGATGCCGATGGCGTAGCGGTGGGGAACAGCGGTGGACACGGGACAGCCCTACCACGATGCGAGCCCGAGCGCGATGGCGAGTTGAACTGAAGCGCTTGAAATCGGCCTAGCAATCGAGCCGATGGGCATAGCGAATTTCTCGCGTTTCCAAGCTCATCAGGAAGGCGTCGACGTGGTGATCGCCCGCCGCGGCCAACGCCAACCGCGCTTGCGGCGAATCCAGCGGATCAGCGTGACCACCAGCCCACCGACGATCACCCAGGGCAACATTGCGATCACAGCAGTGACGAGCACGCCAATGCTCGACGCCAGTGTGTCGCCGGCGGTGGCTAGACTGGCGCGTATCGGCGAATCAGGGCCCGGCGTATCGTTGAACTGATAGCTGATCGTCACCCGCGACATCGCGACCCGGTTCGCGAGATCGGCCTGTTCGCCGCGCGCGGCGTCAAGTTCCTCCTGGATGGCGGCATAGGCGCGCTCGGCCTCGACGAGTTCGCCGACCTTGCCGTTACCGGACCGGATGAGCCCCAGCAGCCGTTCGGCGAGCACCGTCTTGGCCCGCACGCGCGCATCGACGTCGATCACCTGACGCGTCACATCCTCGGCCTGCACCTGCCGGTTCGCCGCCTTGGCGCCGCCAGCCACCGCAAGCGCGTCGAACCGTCGGTTGACCTCGCCCACCTGTGTGGCATCGACGAGCAACACGGCCTCGTCGGAGACGATATGGGCGTCCGGCTCCGGCATGTTGAGCGTCGATTTCAACACCACGCACCGCGCCGGGCCGAGTTGCCGACAGAATGCGAGCTGCCGGCCCTGCACCTCTCCGACGGTCGCCCGGTCGAAGGCGTAGGCGATGGTGTAGCTGTAAGCCATGCGCGGCCCTGCAACGGGCACGCGGCTACCCGGCGCCTTTGGCGGCCCACTGACTGACGGCGCTTCGACGTCATACGTGGCGAGCTTCGCCGACTGCATCTTGGACTCGGAGCTGCGCCCGCAGGCGGTCAGCAAAATCGCTGCGAGAAGAACCGTGTCGCGCCGCATCCCCATGCCCCCCTGCAGTTCGCGGTCGCGGTGTCGCGCCGTCGAGGACGGAAGCGTAGTTCCGTACGGCCGCCACGCATAGCTGCCAAAAGGATACCCGCCGTCGCGACGGTTGCGCGCCCACACAGGCGCGGCGCGGAAAGTTACGCCCAACACTAAACTCCCACGCTGCCAACTCCGCAGATCGGGCGTTGATCGATCGGCGAACGGAGACATCAGATGAAGACGAGCGGCAACACCATTCTCATGACCGGCGGTGGTTCGGGCATCGGCCAGGCGCTGGCGCAGCGGTTCCACGATGCCGGCAACGCTGTGATCGTCGCCGGCCGGCGCAAGGATGCCCTCGCCGATACGATCGCCGGCCGCGCGAACATGCACGCCATCGAACTCGATGTGGATAGCGAAGACGGGATCGCCGACTTCTCGCGCCGCTTGCTGGCCGCGCACCCGACGGTCAACGTCCTCTTCAACAACGCCGGGATCATGCGCAACGAGGCGTTGGATCGTTCGCGCGACCTGAGCGACGCCGAAGCGACGATCACTACGAACCTGCTCGGTCCGATCCGGCTGACCAACGCGTTGATCGACCATCTGGTCGGCCAGCCCGATGCGGCGATCGTCAACGTCACCTCCGGGCTGGCGTTCGTGCCGCTCATCGCTGCGCCGACGTACAGCGCGACCAAGGCCGCGATCCATTCCTACACCGTGTCGTTGCGTGCGGTGTTGAAGGACCGGGTGGAGGTAATCGAACTGGCCCCACCGGGAGTCCAGACGACGCTGACGCCGGGACAGGAGAGTCGCGAGGGCTATATGCCGCTCGACGCGTTCATCGACGAGGTCATGGCGCTCTTCTCGCAACAGCCGACCCCGACCGAAATCCTGGTCGAACGCGTCGGCTTCCTGCGCCGTGCCGAAACCGAAGGCCGGTTCGCCCAGGCGCTCGGCGCGGTGAACGCGCCAAGGCCCGGCAGCGACTGACCGCGATCGTCGACGACGCCTGGGCTTACCGCCCCTTCACGAACTTAAGCGTCAGGCGATCGCTTTCGCCGATCGCCGCGTATTTCGCGCGATCGACGTCCTTCAACTGGTACGTCGGCGGCAACGTCCAGACGCCTTGGGGATGGTCGTGCGTATCCTTGGGGTTCGCGTTGACCTCGGATTCACCGGCCAGCCGGAAGCCGGCAGCCTGCGCGAGGCGCACGATCGTCGACCGCTTGAGGTAGCCGCTCGATTTCTCGCGCGCGGCATCCATCTGCTCGGGCAGCCGGTGATCGACCACGCCGAGCACGCCGCCCGGCTTCAGCATCGTATAAAACGCCTTGAACACGCGCTCTGCGACGGCGGGATCGTCCTGCATCAACAGGTTATGGACGTTGCGGAACGTCAGCACGACGTCCGCGGAACCGGCGGGCATCGTCGACACACCGGTCTTGAAGTCGATGGTCTGGACCTGCGTCTCGCCATATTGGGCGACCTTGCCCGCCAACGTCGTCCGCGTCCGCTCGGCCTGCGTTGCCGGCACGAAGGCCACGTAACGGCCACGGCCCTTCACCATCGGCGCCAGGATCTCGGTGTACCAGCCGCCGCCCGGGATGAATTCGACCACCGTCTGGGTCGGCTTCACGCCGAAGAACGCGAGCGTCTCGGCGGGATGCCTGTAGCCGTCACGCGCGCGATTGGCCGGTGTCCGGGCGGGCGACGCGACCGCCGCGACGATCTCCTTCGAGGGGCGGACGCTCTGGGCTGTCGCACCCGTGGTTCCGAGGACGGCGACGCAGGCCAGGGCGATGATCGGTCGGAGCATGAAGCGGTTCCTTATCGGCGATTTTGGTGAGCATGCCCTGCCGATCGCTCGCGGACAACGCCGATCAGCGCATGAACCGCGAAACAGATACGCGGCTCTGTTCGGCCTTCTACGCTTACCGTCCGAAGGCGTCCGTCATCGTCTCGGGCGCCGCGACCGAAAGCGGGTCATCGCCCAACCGCTTGCGGAACTGGGCATGGATCCGCATGTGCTCGAAGACCCGCCCGAGCGCCCACAGCGCCGCGAAAATCCCCATGAAGACATAGGCGGTCGTCATCGAGGGCTTGCGGTTGCGCTTGCCCATTTCGTCGGCGCCCTTTTTCTTCTCGGGCTTGGGCGCGCCGAGAAACTTGTCGACCGCGTTCATCGGCACGGTCTCAGGCTTGATCTTCGACCGCTTCTTGGCAGCTTCGGCCTTCGCCTTGACAACCTCGGGCGGGTTGCGCCACGCGTCGAACGCGACGCCGACATGACCCACCGCGAAGAATAACAGCGGCGCGAGGAAGCAGGCAAGCAGCGCACGGCTGACCAGGTCGTAATGCAGCATCCCGTTGGCGGCGCGCAACGTCCCCCGATCGAAGACGGACATCTTGTCCTGCGGAAGCTGATTCTTCTTGGTAAAGGTCATCGTGTCGCCCTCGACCCAGTAATTCGTGTCCTTTTCCTGGAACAGATCGTCGAGCTTGCCGAAGACGTTGTCGGCAGACCGGAGTGGATCGATCGAGATATCCCCCTTTATCCGCCAGATCCACTCGATGTACCGTAGGTTCACGCGCATATCCTTAGACGAACTGTATTTCGATCATTCCGCCGGTACGGCGTCCATCGGCTGGCGGCGGGTGAACTTGCCCTTGAGCAGCTTGTAGGGCTCGGAGAACGTGTAGTGCAGCGTTTCCCAGACCGACATGCGGCGTCCGCCTTCCTGCCCCAGCAACTCGGCCTCGCCATCGCGGCAGGTACCGTGGATCCGATCGATGAAGATCCACGTGCCCGAATAGTTGCTGCGGGTGCTCTCGTAATCCTGCGCGTGGTGCAGGCTGTGATGCTCGGTGGTGTTGAAGATCTTGAACCACCATTTCGGCGTGTTGAAGCGGATGTTGCAATGCTGATAGCCGCTGACCGCCAGTCCGAACGCGCCCGCCAGCAGCGCGGCGCGCGGCAGGAAGTCGAACAGGCCGCCGACGCCGAGCCCGATCAGGAAGATCTCGACCGGGTTGCCGACACTCCCCTTCTGGACGTTCAGCTGGGTGAGGTAATGATGCGGCGCATGCGCGACCCACAGCGGATACCAGTTGTGCATCGCGCGGTGCATCCAATACTGAAAATAGTCGCCGATGAACGAGATCATGAACGCCTGGAACAGCAGCGGCAGGCCCATGAACCAGGCGAACTTCGCGATATCGAAATTATCCTGAAACCAGCTGATGATGGCTTCGCTGTTGATCGGACCGAAGACGACCCGCACGATCATCATCCCCATCGCGACGTAGAACGTGTCGCAGGCCAGCTCCTTCCAGGTATGCTGCCAGCTTTTGTAGCGGGGGCTGATCCACTCCATCCCCAGCATCATGAACTTGACGACGAGGCCGATCCACAGCGTTACCGAAGGTTTGATCCAGGCTGCCGGCGCGTAATAATAGAAGCCGATCACGGCGATCAGGAACACCGGCTGAAAGTGCGTGAAGAACGCCTGTTTAAATGGCCCGCCCTGCACACGGCCCAAATTTTCGAGTCCCTGGGTTACCGGGGCGCTCACCATATACGAGGGCTTTTCTACCGCGACCGTTCCACTCATTCACAGATCTTTCGATGACGCTGTTGTGGCCGATGTTCTCGGAACCTGCCTCCTGATATTTGAAACCCGATTTCTTGGCGTTACGTCGTTTAACGTAGGTAAGCCTGTCACCAGGCAAGGGCCCCGTGCTCACCCAAAAAGTTCTGCCCGGGCGCCGAGACACGATCGCGGCAACTGCCGACCGCGCTACGTCAAACGACACATATGTGACGATCCAACCGCTCCATAGCCTGAATGAACAAGACCGATGCGCTGCACCAAGGCCGACCTGCGGCACAGAGCTGCAAACGTCGGCAGAATAGCCCGGGGGGGCTGCAAGGTTACGGCAATTCGGGTGGGTAAAAGGGGACAAGAGTGATCGATCGCGCACGGATGCGGCTGCGGCTGCTATCGGCAACTATTCTATCGGGCGTCGTAATGACGCCTGCGCATGCACAACAGCAGCCCCCCGCCGAGACGGCGGTTGAGGAGACGCAGGGCTCGAACGAGATCGTCGTCACCGCAACGCGGCGCGCCGTCTCGCTGCAGACCGCACCGATCAACATCTCGGCGATCGGCGGCGCGGCACTCGAGAACAACCGGCTCGATGACATCGGCGACATCGGCCTTTTAACGCCGGGTCTCACCGTGCCGGAAACCGGCCCACGGAGCGCCAACAGCATCGTCATGCGCGGCATCACCTCGAGCGGCCCTAGCGGGACCACCAACCGAAGCACCGCGGTGGGCGTCTATCTCGGCGAAATCCCGCTCTACGTCGACTTCAAGTTCCTCGACATCAACCGGGTCGAGACGCTGCTGGGGCCGCAGGGTACGCTCTACGGGCTCGGCACGCTCGCCGGCGCGATCCGCTACATCCCGAACCGGCCGAACTTCAGCAAGTTCGCGGGCGAGGGGCATGTCCGTTTCTATGACGTCGCTCATTCCGATGGCCTCGGCTCGGTAACGGACGCGACGATCAATCTGCCCATCATCCAAGACAAGGCGGCGCTGCGCGTGACCGGCGGCTACTACCGCGATCCGGGTTTCATGGATTCACCCTTCCTGGTGCGCCAACTCGGCGTCTCGTTGCCACAGCCGAACTTCGCCGATCCCGCAGCGGTCGCGGCCAATCTGCGTCGCGGCAAGGATCTGAACGACGAGAAGTCCTATTCTGTCCGCGCGCAGCTAGGCTTCGACTTCGGCTGGCTGCGGCCGACGTTCAGCTACATCCGACAGGACACCAAGACCCACGGTACACAGGTCAACGGTGGCTTCGGCGCGACCTACAAGGCGAACGCGAACGGCGTGCCCTTCCCGGACGGCCAGTGCGTCTACGCCAATTGCCGCGGCGTGCTCGGCACCGGCAAGTACGAGAATGGCGGACGCGTCGAGCAGCCTTCGCGCCGCAAGCTCGACATGTTCGCCGCCGAAATCGAGGTCGACCTCGGCAGCATCGCGCAACTGGTGTCCGCCACCGCCTATTCCAAGCAGAAGCTCCACACGCAGAGCGACATCGCCGATCTGCTGCTCGACCTCGACTATGACTATGAACTGTTCCCCGCCTTCGCCGGCACGACCACGTCGGACAGCGATCCAAAACAGTTCAATCAGGAACTCCGCCTCGTCTCGACGCATGGCGGGCCGATCAACTGGATCCTCGGCGGCTTCTACAACCACTATAAAAGCTACACGTTCAGCGCCGAACGCATCCCCGGCTTCCCCGAATTCGGCGCCGCCAACTCGACTGGCCGCGGCAGTCTCTACGGCACGGCGTACCAAGGGCTCATCCGACCGGACGGCCTCGAATACATCTCGTTCACCGATACCTATACCAAGGAATACGCCACGTTCGGCGAAGTGACATGGCACGTCACGCCGAAGCTGCAGGTCACAGGCGGGATCCGCTATTACAGCTACAAATCCTATATCTCCGGCGCGACCGATACACCGCTGCTGGCGGGCGGTCGCCGACGCACCCCCTATCCGCTGATCCAGTTCGATCCTTCGCGCATCCGGAGCGGATCGACCAAGAACGACGGCTTCGTCTACAAGGCGAACGCCTCCTACGAGTTCAGCCCCGCGCTGTTCGGCTACGCCACGTTTTCGACCGGCTACCGTATCGGCGGCGTCAACCGTGTGGCGCCGTGCATCACCCCGCTGCCGCCAGGCCAGAACGTCTGCGCGCTGCCGAACGAACTGGATTATGGCCCCGACGAGACGAAGAATTACGAAGTCGGCGTCCGCTTCAGCCTGTTCGATCGCATGCTGCAGGGCACGGTCGACGTCTACAAGATCGACTGGACGAACCTGCAGCTCGGCAGTCAGACGAAGAACGGTGCCGTAGGCATCACGACCAACGCCGGCGGCGCCAGCAGCCGCGGCGTGGAAGGGACCCTGTCGCTCGCGCTCGGCAAACTCAATCTCTCGGGCAACTACACCTTCCTCGATGCCAAGCTGACCCAGAATGCGCCCGGCCTGATCGGTGGCATCAGCAGCAGTTTCGACATTTCGGGCGCTGGCGACGCGTTCGACGGTGATCGCCTGCCGGGCTCGTCCAGACATGCCGGCTCGATCACGGCCAATTATTCGGTGCCGATGCCGGACGATGCCGACCTGAACCTGCTGTGGAGCACCGCGGTGCGCAGCAACACCTACTCGACCACCGGCCTGCGCGGTTATGGCGAGGCGATCCCCGGATACTCGACCAGCCGCGCGTCGATCACCTACAAGAAGGGGCGCTGGGAAGCGTCGATCTTCTCCAACAACGTCTTCGACAAATACGCCGTCTCCAGCGTCGCCAACGACTACACGATGGCACGCGCCAACGACGGCGTGCTGATCCGCTCCTATGGCTTCGGCGTGATCCAGCCGCGCACGGTCGGTGGCGAGATCCGCATTCATCTCTAAGTGATGTTAGGGGGCGCCGACCTTGTCGGGCGGCGCTCCCGGTTCTCGTATCCGGCACCGCCCTGTTACTCGGACAGGGGGGCGTTGTTCGTTTGCTCAGGTGACCCAAGGTCAGTCGACGGCGATGCCATTAGCCTCAAAGAAGCGGCGCACCGGCGCTAGCGCGTCGCTGTGGACCCGCCAGCGGCCAACGGCATCGGCGTTGATCGGACGGCGGACCTGCGCCGCGCTGGGGGTCGCGACCGCGGCCCGGTTCTCGTGGAAGGCAAGCGTGTTCGCATCCCATCCGAGGCCGCAATGCTCCAGCAACCGCCGCGTCTCACCCTCTTGGTCGGCGACGAGCGCCTCGTAATTGAGTTCGAGGATACGGCCAGGAAAGCGGCGCTGCCAGAACCCCATCAGCCGATCGAACCGGGCATAATAGCGCGCGGTATCCATCAGGTCGTTCGAGTAGAAATAATAGGCCGAGCCCGGCGCGAACAGATTCTTGTAGTTGCTCCAAACCGTATCCATCGGATTGCGGCGCAGGCAGACGATGCGCGCGTTCGGCAGCGCACGGGCGATGTGGCCGACATACAGCATGTTCGCCGGCAGTTTATCGACGAAGCGCGGTCTCCCCGCGGGTCGGTGCGGCGTAGCCCGGGCCATGTAGCGTTCGCCGAGAGTTTGCGGATCTGCTCGAAGCGAGGCAAGGATCGTGGCAGCATCCACCACCACCCGCGACCGCGTGGCGGCAGCCTCTTTCACGGCCAGCGGCATCGCCTGCAACTCGCCGGCCGAGCCCACGTCCGGGTGCGAGGACAGGATCCTGTCCACCAGCGTCGTGCCGGTACGCGGCATGCCGACCACGAAGATCGGAGCCGGATCGGCCAGCCCCGTACCGGGCAGCACGTCGGTGGCAAAGCCGGCCTCCAGCGTATCGAACAGCGCCGCATCGCTTGCGAAATCATAGCCGATGTCCCGCTTCCGCGCGGCATTGGCGGTAGCGAGTTCCGCATAGGCCTCGCCGTGACGGCCCAGATCCTCGAGTTCCTTTGCCAGCGCGTAGCGGAGGCGCATCAGATCCAATGGATCGCTGGTATCGTCCAACACCGCGCGCAACCGACCGACATGGTTTTCGTTCGCGTCGTTCCGCCTTGAGATGGCGAGCGCGTAATGTGCACGTGCGTGACGCGGATCGCGCGCAAGCAGTGCCTCATAATGCTCCCGCGCCTCCGCAACGCGGCCCGTAAACCCGCAGGCCGCCGCGAGGTTGTAGCGAAAGCTGGTATTGTCCTGCGCGCGGGCGACCGCTGCCTTGAACGGCGCGATCGACCCTTCGTGATCGCCGAGCCGCGCGAGGACGCAACCGACCGTGTCCAGGCTGAGCGCGTCCTGTGGATCAAGCGCCAACGCGGCGCGCGCGATGCGGCCAGCGTCGCCGTCCCGCCTTCCGAGGCTCAGCAACCTTGCATATTGCGCAAGGCGGCGCGCGGTAGGCGCCTGCGCGACTGCGCGCTCCACCAGTGGCAGCGCGCGCGAGACGCGGCCTGCCGCAGCCTCTGCCAGTCCGAGCAGATACCAACCATCGGGAAGGTCGGGCCATCGCTCGCACAAGTCCGAGGCCAAAGCGGTGGCGCGCGCCATGTCGCCGCGCTCGAGCGCTACCTCCGCGGCGGCAATGCGAGAATCGTTGCTCAAGCGAGGACGGCATCACAGGCGATGGCACCATCCTGCGCCGCGCGCGCTGCCGACCATGCCGTTACCATCATGCCTGCCCGTATCCCTGCTGCCGACCGGCGACAGCCCAACCTACCCGATGACTTGGGCAAGCGGCTGTGCCCATATCACCGGTGAAATGGCCTTCAAGCCCGGTTGTCAGGGCAAAGGGTGCGCCACCGCATATCGTCCACCTGAATGCGCCAGGCAGTCAGCGAAGGATATACGTACAATGACGCACCAGCTTTCGGGCAGTTCGGCACGCGACCGATGCTTCCCGACTTTACCAGGGATCGGTTCGCCAACGTGCCTGCAGCCGGACGCCTAGCGCGAGGCGACCTGGACCGGGCGCGCCGTCTGATCGGCCAGCGCAGTCCTCGCCTCGATCCGCGCACCGATATCCGCGATAACGGCGGCACGACAGGTGCGGGCCTGGTCTTCGAGCGCCAGATGGATCGTCGCGAGATCATGGCCGCATACGTCGCGCGCCGCCTGGTTCATGCGGAGCGAAAGCGTCCGCTGTCCCTCGACGGTCGCCAGGTCGCTATTCTTGAGGTTCAGAACGACGGAGTCCTTCGCCAGCGGATTTTGTGGGGACGCAGCGCCAACTGCGGGCGCGACTGTAAGGATGGCGAGAGCCGCCAAGACCGATTTCAACATAACCATCATCTCCTGCATCGTAGCAAGATCGTTCTCCGACGATCTTCGACCACCTTAGTACAACGCGCGCTCCGCGACAAACGATGCACCAGTCGCGCAACTATTCCCGAATACACGGTATCAGGCATCGACCGCGAGAAGCGTCAGCGAGACGATAGCGTCGGCACGGCGGCAAGGATCATGAGCCGGTCAAGCAGACGCGAAGGATCGTTCTCCGAAGAGCGCAATTTCGCGTTGATCGCGAACACAATTAAACGCTGATACACCGTCGTTTTCGACCACGACGATGTCTGAATGCGGATCCTCATCCCCGGGGGTCGTCTGCGATGCCAGGATGCCTTGCGAGCACAGACCTGATCCCACGCCCGCCCCGGCGTCGATATGCATATTAGATCACGCGCAAAGTCCGTATGATACTTTCTGCAGCAACGAATCATATCGGCTTTTCGCGCCAAGCCGTTATGTTTGCTGGGCGAACCAAGGCAAAACTCTAGCGAATCTACAAAGGCTGGCTCGTATAAAATTTGTTAAGCTAGTTTGCAATAGCCATGTTATAGAATGCACATCGCCAGGAGACTAGTTTGGGTTCTGGCGACTGAGAGATGCTTCATGCTCCCGCCCATTGCGCGGGAATAAATGACAATGCTGCGGCGTCCAGCGCTCGAATTGATGGTACGAAACTTGCAGCTTCGCTGTCCCCTGGGGCCAGAGGATCGACAAGCGATTTTGGACCTCCCGCACACCGTACGGGTGTTGGAGTCCGGCACCTATATGGTCCGCGAGGCCGAAGCGCCCAAGGCCTGCGCGGTCGTCATGTCCGGGTTCGCTTTCCGACAGAAGCTCACTGGAGAAGGGGCGCGACAGATCGTCGGGCTGCACACGCCCGGCGACGCGGTCGATCTCCAGCATCTCTTCCTCGATGTCGCAGACCACAGCGTGCAGATGCTCACACGCGGCGAGGCGGCTTTCATTGCGCGGTCCGACCTTCAGCACCTGTCGCGCACACGCCCCAACGTCGGGCACGCGATCCTGATCAAGATCCTTGCGGAAGCGTCGATTTTCCGTGAGTGGGTTCTGAACGTCGGCAGACGTGATGCACAGACGCGGACGGCACACCTTCTGTGCGAACTCGCAGTGCGACTGGAAACCATGGGCTTGACGGCTGAGTATGCGTTCGAACTTCCGATGACCCAGGAACAGCTCGGCGACGCGGTCGGCCTGACCTCCGTTCACATCAATCGAACGTTGAAGGTGCTCGAGGCGCAAGGACTGATTTCCCGCACGAAACGGAACATCATCTTTCCGGACTGGCAGCGCCTGCGCGTCGTCGGCGACTTCAACGAGCGCTATCTCCACCTGAGTCTGCAAGGTGTGAGCAGCTGATACGACCGCGTTCGTATCGTCACGAAACGCCGGAACAAACCACGGGTATGAGGTCGAATTTCGTTGTGAACCCGAATTCTAATCAGGAAAAACTCTCGCTGCGTGCTGCGGTTGCCTGGGCGCTCTATCTGGCTGATGCACAGGGCGACGCTTTGATCGCGGCCTATCTGTCGGACACGCTCCATCTCATGGACGGACCGGGCAAGTTGCCCGGGGCCACGTTTGTGCAACCAACGTCCTAGATCAACAGGACGTCGTCGCGGTGGTCCGCCATCGCGACCTCACCGACAAAGCGGTTGAGTCCCCAACGCGTCACATTGTTGGCGCGATGCTCGCTCACGTTGCTGCGGTGCAACCTGACATTGACGCAGTGCAGCATCACACCTAACAGCCCGCCTCCACTGCGCTGAGCCCGATCCGGCGCGGCCTTGCTGAGCGCTGGAGGCGCCGCGTACCGATGACGATGACTTTTGCCGATCTGTTGCTGGCGCCTGCTCTGCTGCGCGCGCTGGAGGAGGAAGGCTATGCCAGCCCCACGCCGATCCAGGCTGGGTCGATCCCGCTCCTGTTACAGGGCCGCGACATGCTCGGCATGGCGCAAACCGGCACCGGCAAGACGGCCGCCTTCGCACTACCCCTGCTGCATCGCCTGGCCGCCGATCCTCGCCCCGCACCCAAGGGCGGCGCGCGCGTGCTGGTGCTCGCGCCGACCCGCGAACTCGTGTCGCAGATCGCCGCCGGCTTCGAAAGCTTCGGCCGTCATATCCAGCCGCGCGTGACGACGATCTTCGGCGGCGTCAGCCCGTTCCATCAGGTCGCAGCGCTGAAGGACGGCGTCGACATCGTCGTCGCGACGCCGGGGCGCCTGCTCGACCTGATCGATCAGGGTGCCTGCGACCTGTCCGCGCTCGAGGCGCTGGTGCTCGACGAGGCCGACCAGATGCTCGACATGGGATTCGCCAAGCCGATCGAGTGCATCGTCGCGACGCTGCCCGAGGATCGGCACACGCTGCTGTTTTCGGCGACGATGCCGAAATCCATCGCCGCGCTGGCCGAAAGCCTGCTGCGCGACCCGGCGAAGGTCGAGATCGCGCCGCCATCGACCACGGTCGATCGGATCGAACAGTCGGTGATGTTCCTCGACGCGGCCGACAAGAAGACGGCGTTGCTGGACCTGCTGCGGACGCCGGAGATGGGCCAGGCGGTCGTGTTCACGCTGCAGAAGAACATTGCCAACGACGTCTGCGCCTTCATCACCGAGGCCGGCATCGCCGCCGAGGCGCTGCACGGCAACAGGTCGCAGGGGCAGCGCGAGCGTGCGTTGGACGCGTTCCGCGCCGGCACCGTCCAGGTGCTGGTCGCGACGGATATCGCCGCGCGCGGGATCGACGTCGACACGGTCACGCACGTGTTCAATCACGACCTGCCGAGCCTGCCCGAAAGCTATGTCCACCGGATCGGCCGCACCGGTCGCGCCGGGCGCAGCGGCTTCGCGGTCACACTGTGCGACGCCGACCAGCGCGCCTGGCTGCACGACGTCGAGCGCGAGATCGGCCGCACGCTGACGGTTCAGGCCGATCACCCGTGGCATTGCGAAGTGGCGCGCCATTCGACCAAGCGCGCGCCGGTGCTCGGCGGCGGCCCGGTCAAGCAGGTCAAGGTCGCCAAGGAGCGCGTCCGCAAGGTGTGGACCGAGGAAGAGAAGATCGCCGCGCGCGAAGCGGCGAGGGCTGCCTAAATCAGATCGTCGGCAAGCATCGCGGTGAGTGCGGGCGTGAGATATTCGCGCGCGGTCCCGTCGATCATCGTCACGATCCTTCCTGCGATCCGCGCGTCAATCGCGGCGGCTATGCCGGCGGCTGGGCCTAGGACGGTGAGCGCCGTCGCCCAGACATCGGCGGCGAGCGCGGTCGCGGCGATGACGCTGGCGGATACCACGAACGTGTCGATCGGCCGCCCGGTCCTTGGATCGAGCGTATGCGCGCCGCGTCGGTAGTCGCCGGACGTTGCGACCGCGAGCCCGTGCAACGCGATCCTGAACGGCGCCAGGTTCGCGCCCGGCGGGGTTTCGAGGTCGACCCACCACGGATCGCCGTCCGGCCGGACACCGCGGCCGACGAACTCGCCGCCGATCTCGACCAGCGCATGGACGACGCCGAGGCGATGCAACAGGTCGGCGACCGCATCGACCGCATGCCCCTTGGCGATGCCCGAGAGGTCGAGCGCGAGCCCGCCGGGCTGGCGCAACCGCCGTGCTTCGGCGTCGAACGCCAGCCGACACCATCCCGACATCGCCCGGGCGGCTGCCAGCGCGTCTTCGGTCGGCGGCGCCGAGACCGGCACGGGGCCGAAGCCCCACAGGTCGACGACGCGGCCGATCGCCGGATCGAACGCGCCATCGGTACGCGCGGCGATCGCGAGCCCCTCGGCCATGACGCGCGCGAAGTCGGGCGGCAGGCTGGTCCAGCTACCCGACGCCGACCGGTTGAACCGCGTGAGGACCGACGTATCGGACCAGTGGCTCATCTCCGCAACCAACCCGGCCAGGCGATCGACGATCGCACGTTCGACAGCCGCCGCGCGACATCCCGTGGGCAGCACGCAGCGGACGGTCCACCGCGTCCCCATCGTCTCGCCACCAAGATCGGTAACGAAAGCGGTAGGGTCGCGCGCGGCGGCCGTCGCCGACAGGACGGCGGGCAACGCGATCCGCATCGCCATTCCTTCAGTCGTCAGGGCGTCATCACCTCCAGCGTGGTGACATAGCTCATGCGCCGTTCGGTGACGCGCGGCGTCGTCGACTTGGCATCGGTCGCCGTCGCGTTCAGCCAGTACATCCCGGCGGTGGGCCAGGTCACGCTGAGCACGCCATCCGCGCCGGTCGTCAGATCCATCGCGCCCTCGCCATCGCGGTAGCGCTTGCCGCCGGGCACCACCGTGACCTTCAGGCCGGGCGCGGGCTTTCCGTCGATCAGGAAGCGGAACTTGGCCGCCTCGCCGGCGACGAGTTCGTCCGGATGCGTGACGGGCGCGAACTCGAGGCCCTTGCCGGTCGTCGCGAGCACCTCGG
>Ga0247813_10000126_pt1 | contig 95222 bp, 87 predicted proteins | sample UWRJL169409C1_FD_180719 | JGI IMG/M metagenome (GOLD analysis project Ga0247813, IMG submission 180719) | Plant litter microbial communities from Arlington Agricultural Research Station in Wisconsin, United States - UWRJ-L169-409C-1 | ecosystem: Environmental > Terrestrial > Plant litter >...
GGGAGAATCAATGGCACCCACAATCATCACCACAATTGCCGGCTTTCTTTTTTTTGAAGAAATATTTTTTTACCAAAAAAGCTGTTGCAGCTGTAACAAGTATATACACTATAATTTGCTGAATATCCATAACATTTTACTTTAATAACTGGTATGTTATAAACGATACTATATAAGCAAAACTGCTCATACCCACCAGTTGTATTATAGGCCATTTCCAGGAATTGGTCTCTTTTTTTGTAATTGCCAGTGTGCTTATGCACTGCATGGCAAATGCATAAAAGAGCAATAATGATGCCCCGGTTGCAAAATTAAAAATTTTCTCTCCGGTTACAGGGTTAACTTCAGCAGCCATACGCTGACGGATAGTGCCTTCATCTTCATTCTCTGCACTGCTGCCTATGTTGTAAATTGTTGCAAGCGTACCCACAAACACTTCGCGTGCCGCGAATGATGATACTATAGCAATGCCTATTTTCCAGTCGTAACCAAGTGGGCGAATAACCGGCTCTATACCTTTACCGGCAATGCCTATATAAGAATTTTCTAACTGGTAAGCCGCTATCTCATCAGTAAGCTGGCTTTCGGTTAATGTTTTACTTTGTGGCATTGCAGTAACAATATCGTGGGCATTGGTAAACTTTTTACCCGGGCCGTGCGACCCCAAAAACCAAATAATAATAGACAAAGCCAGTATTATTTTACCGGCACCATATACAAATGCCTTGGTTTTTTCTAATACTGTAAGACCAATATTTTTAAGCAGCGGAAGTTTATAATTAGGCATTTCGGCTACAAAAAAGCTTTTATGTTTAATATCCAGCACTTTATTTAATATCCAGGCCGATAGTATTGCCCCTGTAAACCCAAGCAGGTATAAAAGCATTAGGGTGAGCCCCTGCAAGTTAAAGATTCCCCAAACGTACTTATCAGGGATAATAAGCGATATTAATATACTGTACACCGGCAGCCTTGCAGAGCAGGTTGTAAATGGAGTAACCAGTATGGTAATTAGCCTTTCGCGCCAGTTCTCTATATTTCGTGCAGCCATAATAGCGGGAATAGCACAGGCAGTACCCGATATTAAGGGTACAACACTCTTACCGCTAAGGCCAAAACGCTTCATGATATTATCCATAAGGAAAACCACACGGCTCATGTAACCCGTTTCTTCCAACACAGATATAAAGAGGAACAAAAATGCAATTTGCGGAATAAAAATAACCACACCGCCAATACCGGGTATAATGCCCTGGGTTATCAAATCGGTTAATTTGCCGGGTTGCATGTGATGTGATGTAAAAGCCGATAGCCGGGCAAAACTCTCATCAATAAAATTCATAGGTATTTCCGACCATGAAAATATAGACTGGAAAATAAGCATGAGTATGCCAAAAAACAGTATGTAGCCAAAAACTTTGTGGGTAAGCACCCTGTCCAGTTTAGCGCGCAAATCGTTAGCTTTTGTATGGTCTATAACCTGCCCTGTTTTAAGCACATCGTTAATAAACTGGTAACGCCTTATGGTTTCTTTTTGCTGAAGCCTTTTTAGCTCTGATTTTGTTTTTGTAAATGCTGTACCCTGAAGTTCTTTAATATCAATAAGCCCAAAGTTAGCATCCTGCGTAATTACCAGCCACAGCTTATATAGCAACTGGTTAGGAAATGTTTTGCGAAGTTTATTAAAATAATCAGGGTCTATAGATGATGCATTTAAACAAGGCTGTGTAGATAGTTGCCCATGATTTACAATAAGCTCCTTTAAATTATCTATACCGGTACCCTTGCGCGAACTTATTAATGCTATACGTGTTTTAAGGTGGGTTTCTAAGTAAGGAATATCTACAGTTATGCCTTTCTTTGCCATCCTGTCGGCCATATTAATAACCAGTATTGTAGGGATCTCAAGATCTTTAATCTGGGTAAAAAGCAATAAATTACGTTTAAGGTTCTCTACATCGGTAACTACAACGGCAACATCGGGGTAATCTTTATCGGTTTTATTAAGAAGCAGTTCTATTACCACGTTCTCATCCATAGAGCTGGCATTAAGGCTGTATGTACCTGGTAAATCAAGTATAGTACCTTTTGTGCCATCAGGCAATTTACACGAACCTACTTTGCGTTCTACAGTAATACCCGGATAATTACCCACTTGCTGGTTAAGACCTGTAAGGAGGTTAAAGACAGATGTTTTTCCTGTATTCGGGTTGCCTATCAGGGCTATTTTAAGAGAGGAGCCAGCCATTAATTAGTCCGTTATAATTATAACGTCTATTTCGGCAGCTGTTTCTTTGCGAATTGCCACATGGCTGTCGTTAACGTTAATGTAAATTGGGTCGCCCATGGGCGCAGTTTGTAAAAGTTGCACTTCGTTGCCGGGCAGGCATCCCATTTCCAGCAGCTTTAGTGGTATCGCATCCACATTAAAGTCGGTAATAATGGCTTTTTGCCCTTTTTTAAGACCTGCAAGAGTGATTTTCAACTTTTATTTAGAATGAATTAAGATTACAAAAGTACTAATAAATATCTAAATGATTCCTAATTTTCATTTTCATATAACCATTTAATGTCTTCCAGAAGCTGTTTAACATTTTTAGCTTCTTTATCGGGCCTGTCCAGGTTTGTACCATCATAAAAACCGCGAATCCTGCCCTTTTTGTCTACCAGTATAAAATTTTCTGTATGCACCATATCATACAATTCGGCAGATGTTGTAGTCTTAACCGCGAGGTACGATTTTCTTGCTATATAATAAATATCTTTTTTATCTCCGGTAACAAGGTTCCACTTGCCATCTATAGCACCCTGCTCATCGGCATAAGCCTTAAGTACCGGTACCGTGTCTATATCCGGCGTAACCGAATGTGAGAGCAACATAACATTAGGCATACTCTTTATTTGCTCCTGCAACCATGCCATGTTCTTTGTCATTTTTGGGCAAATGCTCTGGCAGGTAGTAAAAAAGAAATCGGCTACATATATTTTACCTTGATAATCTTTCTGGGTAATGGTTTTGCCATTTTGATTAGTAAAGGCAAATGGCGCAATTTTATGGTGATGCGCAATGCTTTGCACGGTGCTGTCGGCCAGTTCGGGGTTTACATCAGCCGGGCTGTATATTTTAAGCGCTTTTTGCGGGGTAAGCGCACTATTAAATAAAGCAAGGATAACCGCAGAAAGGATCAGGAAAACTATAAAGAACAATTTGTATTTTTTAAAGAAGGATAACATGGGCAAAATTTTTGCAAAATTACAAAACAACAGGTTGCCAGCAGGCTACAAATTGCACTTTTATCAACCTTAAAGTACTTTACAATGATATTTAACAACATTTGGAAAGGTTTTTGCCTTTCATACTTTTATATTTGTAAACCAAAAGTTTAAAATTAAATGAAAATAAACATCAATGCTAAATATGCAGCGGCGGCCCTTATACTGGGTACCGGCATGAGCAAGGCACAAACTACACCTGCAAAACAGGATAAACCGGGCATTAACCTTCAGTACATGGACAAGAGCGTTACTCCCGGCAACGACTTCTTTAGATATGTAAACGGTAAATGGGTAGACAATACAGAGATTCCCGGCAACAAAACCCGCTGGGGAAGTTTTGACGAGCTTCGTGAGCGTACTAACAATGATGCGCTTGCCATACTTAAAGAAGCTGCGGCCAATAAGAACCTGGCAGCATCGTCAGACCAGGGTAAGGCAGCAGCATTGTATAATACCATAATGGATACCGTAGCCCGTAACAAGGCAGGAGTTAAACCTATAGAATCTATAAGAACAAAAATTGACGGCATTCACAATGTAAAAGACCTTCAATCATTTCTTATTGAAATGGAACCCCTTGGCGGCCTTGGATTTTTTGGAATTTATGTAGGTGCCGATGCTAAAGACAGTAACAAAAATGTAGTTTATCTTGCACCCGGAAGCCTGGGCCTGCCTGATAGGGATTATTACGTATCTGAAGATGCTGACTCTAAAGAAAAGCGTGAAAAATATGTTATCCATGTTGCCGCAATGCTACAAAAAATTGGATACGATAAAGAACGTGCTGCAGATTATGCAAAGAGGATTTTAGCTATTGAAACCGAAATGGCTAAGCCAAGACTTGACAGGGTAGAAAGCCGTGATGACAGGAAAAGCTACAATCCTATGACTATTGCCGAATTGCAAAAACTAACACCTGCAATAGACTGGAAAAACTATTTTACAAAATTAGGTATTACTACAGATAATATTGTTGTAAGCCAGCCTAAATACATGACTGCTTTACAAACAATCTTTAAAAAAAATGATGTACTAAGCTGGAAAGTATATTTAATATGGACATTGCTTAGGCAGTCATCTACAAAGCTTTCTACTGATATCGAAACTGCAAACTGGGATTTTTACAGCAAGACACTTAGGGGAGCCCTAAAAGAAGAGTATCGCGATAAAAATGCATTGGCTATTGTAAATAATACTGTAGGCGAGGCATTAGGGAAGCTATATGTTGAGAAAAAATTCCCGGCTGAAGCTAAGGCTAAGGCAGAGAGTATGATTAACAACGTTATTAAAGCATACGAGAACCGTATAAACCACCTGCCGTGGATGGCTAAAGACACTAAACTAAGTGCTATAGACAAACTGCACAAGCTTAGCATTAAGATAGGCTACCCCGATAAATGGGAAGATTACAGTGCCCTTACTTTAAAAAGCCCTGCCGAAGATGGTACATTGTATAGCAATATGGACAATATATCCCGTTGGAGCTTTAAAAAAGATATTGCTAAACTGGGTAAACCAGTAGATAAAACAGAATGGGGCATGGCACCACAAATTGTGAATGCTTACTTTAACCCATCTTACAACGAGATCGTGTTTCCGGCAGGTATATTACAACCTCCTTTTTATGACTACAGGGCAGATGAAGCTGTTAACTATGGTGGCATAGGAGCAGTTATAGGTCACGAAATTTCGCATGGTTTTGACGATTCGGGAGCGCGTTACAATGCCGATGGTAATCTTGTTAACTGGTGGAATGACCAGGACCTTACACAATTTACAGGCCTGGGTGGTGCCCTTGCAGACCAGTATAGCAAACTGCAGCCGCTACCGGGTATTTTTGTAGATGGTAAATTTACTCTTGGCGAAAACATAGGCGACCTTGGCGGTGTTAACGCTGCTTATGATGGTTTGCAACTCTACCTTAAAGAAAAGGGAAATCCCGGATTGATAGATGGTTATACCCCAGAGCAGCGTTTCTTTATTTCATGGGCTACAATATGGCGTACAAAAGCACGGGATGAGGCTATTAAAAATCAGGTAAAAACAGACCCACATTCGCCGGGAGTATACAGGGCTTATGTACCCTTACAAAATGTTGATGCTTTTTACAGCGCATTTAATATTAAACCAGGCGATGCTATGTATGTTGCGCCAGATAAACGTGTAAAGATCTGGTAATACAAAATAATATTCTTACAAAAACCTGCGCTGTATTTTAAACAACGCAGGTTTTTTTTCATTAATACTAATAATTTACTAAAATTTATATTTTAGATGTTTATTTAAAAATTAACTTTGTGTTGCTAAAACGATTGCTAAGTTGAAGAAGAAGTTACAAGTATTTGCTGTAGATGACCACGAGGCTATTCTTGATGGTTACAATTTTATGTTCGAAAATATTGAGCACAATAGGGATGAGCTCGTATTTACAAAGGCATCTGACTGTGAATCGGCGTTTAATAAAATTAAAGAACATGCCGAAAATCCCTTTGATATTGCCCTTGTAGACTACAGTATACCAGCTTTTACAGATATGGATTTACAATCTGGCCAGGACATTGCGGTACTCATACGAAAAACAATGCCCAATTGCAAAATTGTGGTATTAACCATGCACCGTGAGGTAAGTATATTAAGCAATGTACTTCTTGAGGTAAATCCTGAAGGTTTTATAAATAAAAGCGATTGTAATATAGATGACCTTTGCGATGCCTTTACAAGGGTTTTAAATGGCGATACTTATTATAGTAAAACCATTGTAAACTACAGTAACCGTAAAGATAAAGGCATAACGCTTGAAGATATAGATGTACGCATTATTGTACTATTAAGCAAAGGGATAAAAAATAAAAACCTAAGCAAATATATACCTCTTACAGATAGCATTATAGCAACCCGTAAACATAAAATTAAAAAACTGCTTAAAGTAGAGGGCGATGATAAAGACCTGATTCATGTTGCTAAAAGCCAGGGATATATATAAATAAGTTTATTCGGTAATTTGGTAATCCGGTTATTCCAATCCAAAATATACTATAATAGATGTATAAACTCATACCCTAATACCTCAACCACTTTATTGCCCGATACCGTTTTACCTACAGATGGTTCGTTATGATTAAACTGCGGTAAAGGTAAATGTAACTGTGCAGCCTTAGCGCTATAATATGCTTCGCGCGAAGGATGATTTGGCGATACACCATTATATACTTCGCCCCAACTATTTGCAGCTATAATCTTTAAGACAATGCCAATGCAATCTTCTTGCTGTATTAAATTTACAGGAGCATCAGGGTTGGCCAGATTCTCTTTCCCGGCAAGAAATTTTACGGGGTGCCTGCCCTCGCCTATCAGTCCGCCAAAGCGCAGAATCGTAGTTTTAAAAGCTGTAGCTTCTTCAAAAAGCAATTCGGCTTCCAGTACCTGCTTGCCACTTTCGGTATCCGGCTCGGGTAAAGTAAATTCTGTAGCCAGGGTATTATCATCGGCATAAACCGATGTAGAACTTACAAACAACACTTTACTTATTCCCTCCTGCCCTATAAAAGGCAACAATCCTGCTAACCTTTCGGCATACGTTGCCTCATTGGCTTTTACCCGTGGTGGAATATTAATGATCAGCATATCACTTCCTCTCAAAAATCCGGCGGCGTTATCTGAATCAAAATTTTCTAAATCCAAAATATAAGGTTCAATGTCCGCCTTTTTAAGCAGAGGTAATTTATCCGGAGTAGTTGTCGAACCCTTTACGGTAAAACCTTCAGCTATTAAAGCTTTTGCAAGGGGCAGCCCCAGCCACCCCGTACCCAATAATGAAACCTGCATTATACGTCTTTTTTAACCAGTATGTAATAATCATTTTCCAGCGCCATGTAGCCCTGCTCATAAACAAAGTAATACGTGTTACCGGTTTTTGTTTGCAGCAGGTTTGTAAAGTAATTAAAATCGAAACCCCTGCCCGATAATTTAGCCTTGGTCGTTTTAGTTTTACCATCGGCATTCAGCTCAATAAGTATGCGGTAGTTGCGGCGCAATGTATTGTTTACATTGCGCATAAGGTTAGTGCTGTCTTTATTTATTTTATTATTGTAGGCGTTTCGGCAGGCATCGCTGCAAAATTTTTTGTCTTCGCGGCCCACAATCTTTTCGCTGCATTCAGGACAGTTTCTTTCCATTATCCTTTTACCTGTCTTTTAGTCGATTTTATTTCGATACCCGTACCTGTTGGAGCGGGCTTAGCCGGACTAACCCTTGGTGCACGCGGTGTGTTTGTAGCACGCGGTAAAGTGGGTTTTGCGGTAACAGGAGATTTACGGGTTGGTGTAACCTTTGTAGTGCCTGTTAACCTTGGTGTTCTTACCGGTGCAGGTTTGGGCACTTCTATACCCTCCATGTGTATTTCGGTAAGGCTTTCGCTTTTAGGTTCAGGTTTGGTTACCGGTTGTTTTTTAATGCGGTATAAATCCTGGCGGCGATCTTTAAGAATTCGCACACTGCCAAACTCATGAAGCTCTTTAAGCAAATCAAGATCTACGTCTACAATAATGGTCATCTCTGTATTTGGGGTAGCCTCGGCTTTTATCCCGTTCGACGGGAAAGAAAAGTCTGACGGTGTAAACACAGCCGTTTGCGCATACTGAATATCCATGTTATTAACACCCGGCAGGTTACCTACACAACCGGCAATAGCCACATAACATTCGTTCTCTATGGCGCGTGCCTGTGCACAGTGTTTTACACGGGTATAACCATTTTGGGTATCGGTAAGGAAAGGCACAAAAAGTATATCCATCCCTTCATCTGCCATTAGCCTTGCAAGCTCCGGAAACTCCACATCATAACATATCATAATGCCTATTTTACCACAGTCGGTATCAAAAGTCTTGATCTCGCTACCGCCAACCATGCCCCAGTAGCTTACTTCGTTTGGTGTAATATGTATCTTGGTATACATTTCATACGTACCATCGCGCTTGCACAAAAAGCCAACGTTATACAGGTTACCATCTTCTACCATTGGCATACTTCCGGTAATGATGTTAATGTTATATGATATTGCCATTTCCTGGAAACGCTTGCGTATGGGTTCGCAATAGCGGGCAATTTCCCTTATGGCATCGGCCTCGCTAAGGTGGTTAAAGTCGGCCATAAGCGGTGCTACAAATAGTTCCGGGAACAATGCAAAGTCGCTACCGTAACCAGATACTGCATCTATAAAAAATTCGGCCTGCTCAAACAGTGCCTCTACGTTTGCAAGCGGACGCATTTGCCACTGTACCAGCCCAAGGCGCACTACGCTTTTTCGGGCATTAATGAGCACGGGGCTTTTATCATAATAAATGTTGTTCCACTCCATTAAGGCAGCATAATCCTGGGAGTCCTTATCACCATCAAGGTAATTGCGCATTACTTTAATAACGTGAAAATCGTTGCTTAGCTGGAATGCCAGTACCGGGTCGTGAATTTCTTTAAGGCGTACTTTTTCTATATATTCCTTGGGCGTAGTATCTTCCGAATTTTCATTATAGTTAGGCATCCTTCCCGCAAAAATGATACTCTTAAGGTTAAGCTGTTCGCACAGCTCCTTACGGGCATCATACAAACGGCGGCCCAGGCGAAGCCCACGGTAGTTAGGATCTATAAAAACGTCTATACCGTACAGTACCTCTGCATCATAGTCGTGTGTGCTAAAGGTGTAATTACCGGTAATTTTTTCGTAGGTATGGTTTGCAGTAGCTTTTTTGTAATCTACAATAAGAGACAGGGCACTGCCCACCACTTTACCATCTACAAGTACCACGAGTTGCCCTTCGGGGAAAATTTTAAGCAGGCGTTTAATGTCCTGCTCGCCCCAATAGGGTTCTTCCATATCCATATCAACTTCCTTGTAGGCGTGCTGCATGGTAAGGCGCAGCTCTTTATAATCTTCTATACGTAAATTTCGTAGTTCTACTTTATTAATCAATTTTTGCATGGTGTTCTTTCTTCTGTGTATAAATATACAAAAACCGTTCCGTTTGTAAACGTTTGTTTTTGGTTAAGGGGATGTTAAAGGATTATTTTACCTGAATATGAATATGGTCGTCATGCCTTACTGCCCTGCAACCGTGGTATCTTATTTTAGCGTTATCTGAGCCTGTGTTTTAAATGGGGCTCTATAAATAACTTTTCAAGGTTGGGCTGTTTTAATATTGCTTCAATAAGGTTTTTTGTCCCTCTCACAGAAAATTCAAGATGCGTATTTATTTTTCCTAAAGTAAGGTATTTGGGATAGTCATACTGAAAATAGCCGCTGTTAAGGCATGCATATACCTGATTAATTTCGCTACCCTTTGGCCCCTCAAATACACCATAGCCGCTCCTAGATTTTTTCTCTGTTGATATTTGCCCATCCGGTGTTTGGTAAATAAGGCTAAGATCTATCTTCCTACCGTCGTTATGACTTAAATGAGGTAACAAAGGGAATTTATTTATGAAAGGAAAATTGGCATCTAAATAATGTATTTGTACAGACGTGTTTTCCAGGTCATGTGCCACACGTTTCAGCAATTGGTTCACACCATGACATACATAATTTCTGTTTAAGATAACCGTCATAAAACTCGCAGGCTGTATTATTGCAGAATGCTTTACTTTTTCCCTGCCAAAAACCGGTGCAATAAAAGGTATTATCAACAAATGTTGCAATAAGGTATAGTACCATAAAGACAGCGACCTTTTTGATGGGATGTTTTGTGTTGAGTTTTCTATCCAGCAACAAAACAAGAATATAAACTATTCCACCTATTTGTGTAAGTATTGTTAGAAGTATAAATGTAATAATCCGGCAGGATAGCTTAAGGTATTTCATCATTCATTAAAAATTTTTAATCCTAATAATATTATGTGGTGAGTTGGCTTAGCTACATTTTAATGTTAGGTATATACTAATTGCCAAAGTCTTCAATTAAAATTTTTATATTTTTTTGTTTCTCTATTATTGCAGGATCTGTGTCTCCATAGAGTTTTTTGTAAGTCTCTTTAGTGTACCGTCTATAAAAATCTACAACTAATTTTTCTGTGTCATTTACATATAAAATATCCTTTACTCCAGAAACATAAATCGGTATTTCCCAAATATTGCCATGATTAGTATTTAGATAACGGTTCATATTTTTATAATCAAATGATATTTCATTACCTTTTGCATTAGTCAAAAGATTTAAAACTTCGTTATGGGTGAGCTTAAACTCATTTTCAAGGTTTGTTTCCCGTATTACACTTTCATCCTCCCTGTAATCTCCGACAATCCCCAGGTTTATCAGCTTATTATCTTTACCCAGGTACTGGCGTATGTAAGAAACCTTGCCGTTTTGATGAAACTTCATAAATGTTGACAAACCTTCGCCCGGCCCATCAATAGTTTGCGACGATACCCACTCCTCCTCTCTAAGTTCTGTATTACCTACAAAGTAAGAATTGCCATATTCATCTATAAGTGTTAGCGATTTTATTCCCCCGTCCCAATAAACATCTGTTCCTTTATATAGAACCATCGTTAACTCCGCGTTCAGGTAATCCCTGATTAAATTAAAACGCTTCCAGTCTTCACTGGTAAATTCGTCATATACTTTATTAAAATCGGAGCCTGCTGATAATTTATATATCTGTTCTTTAATTTCGCTTAGTTTTTTTTGGGGCAACATCCTGATTTTGCTCACATTAGGAATTTTAAGTATATTAATACCTAATTTACTTTTTATGATAGGTGCTGAAATATCTGGCACTTCCAGTTTATCTACAGGATATCCGTTCTCATCCCATTTCCCTATTTGGGTTATGGCATCCTTAACGATATCTCTTACTTCTATTGATCTCACCCGGGCATTTGGATAAAAAGTTATCCATATTGATCTTACCTGATTATGATTCTCCTCTACTAAAATAAACTTTTGATAAAGGTGCTGGTTCCTATAGTAATATTCAATACTCAATTGGGTGCTATTTTTTTTCTTATAGCCGTAAATGTGTTCTGTGAATGAGCATTCCTGACCTTTCTTCTTAGTAAAGCCTTCAAATTCAATGGCATTTTCTATACTGCTATTTTTTATACCCTGCAATTTATCCCGCTCTACTCTTTCTAACATCTTTATAAAAGATTCAGCTTTTAAATATTCCTTATATTCTTGAGGAAGATTGTGTTTTTTAATTATCTCGTTATTGTTCTCCTGACCAAAAGAGGAAAATGTCAATAGAAAGAGCAGTAGTAAAGTAATATATCTCATGGCAACACATTCTTGTTAATCCGTTTACAAACGCTTACAAACACCTACAACCGAATGTAAATAGTTACTAACCGGTTAACAGGTAATGCCTGCCGCATCTTTGTAGTGTAGAAAATTACAACAAATAACAATAACTCTTTAAAAATTTACACGCCATGAACGCATTAAAAAACAAAGTACAATTAATAGGAAATGCAGGTAACGACCCGGAGATTAAAACCTTTAACGAAGGCAAAAAACTGGCCAGGCTGGTTATAGCCACCAACGAAAATTATTATAACGATAAAGGCGAAAAAGTAACCGATACCCAATGGCATACCGTTACCGCATGGGGCAAGACTGCCGAGATTATAGAGAAATATGTAACTAAAGGCAAGGAACTGGCTGTAGAGGGTAAGCTAACCCACCGCAGTTATGACGACAAGAACGGGGAGAAACGCTATATAACCGAAGTAGTGGTAAGCGATGTATTGCTGTTTGGGAAATAAATATTCTTGATAAAATAAAACATACAAGCCTTCAGTTTCCTGAAGGCTTGTGCTATCAATGCTAACGCTTTTTAGGATTATAAACAACCTTTAAAGTCCGGACAGCGTTAGAAAAAATAATGAAAGAGAAAAAGTTTGAGATCAAGGCTGCAACCAGCCATGACCGCATCCAGAAAAATAAAAAGATAGCCGTGTTTGTGCAATTTATAACTGCCAGCACCAGTGTTATAAAAAAGGTAACCACACAATTTCTTAGTGCAACTTTTTTATTACTGCTCATAGCGGTACATAACACTAATGGGTTAATTGAGGTTGATAATCTGCGGGCCGAACTCTTCATAAAATATGTTGGCTTTACTTACATTAAGGCTTAACAGCGACTGGTATTGCGCTTTAATAAACAATTCGGGGCCGCATATATAGTAATTAGCGTCTTCAAGTAAAATAGCCTCTTTACATTTATGCAGGTCTACCCTGCCCTGCATTACATTATTGCCGTGGTATTCATGCTCATGCACAGTATCATAAAACGTATAGGTTTCCAGCCAGTGCAATTCTTCCTTAAGCGTTGTTAACTGCTCCCTGAATGCATGAAGCGAATGGCTGCGGCAACCGTGTACCCATACGGTCCTGTTGTTCTCTATATTTGCTTTATTAGTCTCCAGCATGCTTAACATAGGGGTAAATCCTACACCGCCGCTTATAAGCACCAGCGGACTTTTAGCCTCTTTGTGCATATGGAAAATCCCGGCCGGGGCCGAGAGCATTACAGTATCACCCTTTGCTTTAGAATGCAGCGTTTGCGACACCATACCATTAGGGTTAGGCGCGATGCCGGTTTCCCGTTTTACAGATATCCTGTAATATTCAGGGTTAAAAGCACTCGAAAGGCTGTACTGCCTTGGTTGCAGCAATTGCAGCTGTGGCACAAAAACCTGCAGGCTTACATACTGCCCCGCAAAAAAGTTAGTTATTGCACCACCATCTTCCGGATATAGATAAAACGATTTTACCTCGTCTGACTCTGACACGATTTTTTTAATTACAAACTTTCGCCAGCCGTTCCAGCTTCCGGGTTTTGCGGCGTTCCCGGCATACATCTGTTTTTCAATATCTATCATTATATCCGCCAGCTGATAGTATGCCACCGTCCACGCCTCTAATATTTCGGGGGTGGCGGCTTCGCCCACTACTTCTGCTATAGAAGCTATTAAATGGTTACCCACTATTTTATATTGGTCCGGCTGTATGTTAAGGCTCCTGTGCTTAGTGCTTATTCCTTCTAAAGTATCTATAAGCACACCGGGATTCTCTATGTTTTCGGCGTATGCCAGCACTGCATTTGCCAGTGCCGATTTTTGCCTGCCGTTAGCCTGATTGCCCATGTTAAAGGTATTTTTTAATTCAGGATGCGCCTTTAGCATACGGGCATAAAAATAATTAGTAAGTGTTTCTCCGCCTGCTCTTAATATAGGCACTGTAGCTGTAATTAGCTCTTTTTGCTGATTGGTCATAAAAAATTACATTTGGTATTTAATACTTTAGATAAGTTCGTGTATGTTTAACGCAATACACAATAAACTGGTAACAACACTAATGGTAAGTATTGCGAAAGAAACGCTGGCTTTTTGCTGAGACAAAACCGCCCCATTATAGATCATACAAAAAATAGTTACAAAAAACAGTTGCACCATTTGTAATGGTGTGGTGCCACCCATAAGCACAAACATAGCCGCAAGAGAGCCTAAACAGCTCTGACCTAATATGCTAATTGTTGCGAAACCAATAATGCCGTGTTTGTAATTTTCCTGATATTTTAAATAAGTGTTCATGATTAAAGTGCTTTATTATTTATATATGTAAAGGTAAATACACATACAGGGAACACTTTATGACTCAAATCATAAGAGTAAAAATAAAACAGTATTTTTTTAAGGGAAGAATTTTAGCGGTATACTTTGCGGTCTTCTATTATAAGGAGGCCTTTCTTTTCTAAAGCTTTAATAGACCGTATAACGGTTTCTACACGCAGGCCGGTAAGGTCGGCAATTTGCTGGCGGGTAAGATTTACCCTATACCTGTCGGCAGGTTTTAGCTTACTTACGGTTTCTTTAAAATAATCGATGAGTTTAAGGATACGGTGTTCCGGTTCCTGAGACGAAATCTCAGATGCCATGACCGATTTAAAGTATAGCCGCTGCGCCAGGTTAACCGTCATGCTTAAGTGTGCTTCAGGATGGGTATAGAGCAGTTTAAAGAAAGCCTCTTTAGCAATAGCATAGATTTCTGAATCTAAAATTGCAACGGCATTCGCCGGATAAGGTTTATCTATAAACAAGGGAGGCTCGCCAAAGCAGCTCCCTACAGCAAATATACTTTGTATAAACTCCTTGCCCTCATCGTTATAATTGTTCATTTTAATTTCGCCCGATTTTATCTGGTAGAAATATTTAGCGGTATCGCCTTCTTCAAAAAGGATGTCGCCCTTTTTGACCTGAATGACACCGGCACCAAATTGTTCTAAAAGATTTTCATCGATCATTATAATGGGAATTATACACATTCAAAGTTACAGATTAGAGGTTTATGTATGTAAAAAAAATCGCCCCACTATTTAGATTTCTAACGTAATATCATTTGTGTAAAAAGCATCAGCAAGAATTTACTCATGCAAAAAACTTTACAGAATATTTTTTTGCTGTCAAATAGTTATTTCTTTAAATTTGAAGAAATACTAAAACATAATGAAAAAAACGTTAAACATAATTGCTGGTTTAAGTACGGTTATTCTGATTTACTGGATAGCGACAAAGTTTATAGATATTAATGGCAATAAATTCTTAGGTGCTTTATATGAAATGTCTGCATTGATTTTTGTTACATTAACTATATTGACCCCTATATTTATTGTATCTATGTTTGTAAAAAATAGAAAGAACGCAAAAGGAAACAATACAATTTATGAAGGTCTGCTGTTTTTATTCTCTTTGATAAATATTTTTATAATGACCCAACATCCCTTTTAATCTTTAGCAAAGATTTATACCTGAAAACAACAAAAAAGAGGCGAGAGCCTCTTTTTACTATTTTACTAATGCCGGTGTAACCCATTTAAATATATGTGCTTCCTGCGGAATAACCAGCCTTTCGGATATTTTTGCCATCCTGTCCGGTAATCTCATAAGGTAATCGCGGGCTTTTTCTGCCTCGGCGGTTAAGCCTGTAATTTTATCTATCTGCCATTTTTCTACCAGCTTGCGCAAGATGTCAACATAATCGGCAGCAGTATACACCCCTGCACGCTGTGCCGAATCTGAAAACTGTTCGAATGCGCTGCTTATAGCATTACCCGATTCTCTAAGAAAATGGGCAGGCATTACAATTTTTTGTTTCATCATGTACTGGAAAGCCAGCATCATTTCGCTTGGGTCTACCTTAAATATCTGGTCTACAAACTCACTATAAGCCATATGGTGGCGCATCTCATCGCCCGCAATAAGCCTGCACATTTTAGAAAGTTTATTGTCGCCATATTTTTTAGCCATTTGCCCCACACGGTTGTGCGATATGTAAGTAGCCAACTCCTGAAAGCTCGTATACACAAAGTTTTTATAAGGGTCGCGGCCGGTACCAATATCAAAACCATCGTTTATTAAATACTGCGTGGTAATTTCTACCTCGCGCATGTTTACACGGCCGGATAGGTATAAGTACTTGTTAAGCACATCGCCGTGGCGGTTTTCTTCACCGGTCCAGTTACGTATCCATTTGCTCCATCCGTTGCCCACATTTTCAGTTTGGTGCACACCCTCTACATCCATAAGCCAAGACTCATAGGTAGGCAGCGCCTCTTCTGTAATGGTATCGCCCACAAGGGTAACCCAAAAATCATAAGGCAGATCTTTAGCAATTTCGCGCAGTTCTTTTACTTCTTCAAAAAAGTTTTCATTTTGCGAGTCAGGCAGCAAATCTGTAGGCTGCCATATCTTTTCCACCGGTATAAGGAAGTTATCTACAAAAGAATCTACATTCTTTTCAAGAAAAAGCATTACCTCCAGGCGGACGTTATTTATAGACATAATATATTTTAATTTTTTATTCCTTGTATTACTTCGTTCTCTGTTCTCTTCATCACTTCTTCAAACGGAATATTTTTTATAGCAAAAGGTTCCTGAATGGTAAAAGTTAGCCGGCTGCCCAAACCTAACGGATATTGCCCAAACCGCACTATCTTCCATGAGTTGTTTATACTTATAGGTACAATATACGCCGACGGGGCATATTTACAAAGTATTTTAAGACCGTTTTCACTAAAGCGTTTAGGTATCCCGTCTTTGCTGCGTGTGCCTTCAGGAAATATAACAGCACTCCTGTTATATTTTTGTATATATTCGCCAAGACCTTTAATGGCGGGTAATGCCTGCTTGGCATCTTTCCTGTCTATTAAAACACTGCCCCCATGCCTTAAATTGTATGACACACTGGGTATCCCTTTGCCTAATTCTTTCTTACTTATAAATTTAGGGTGAAACTTGCGCATAAACCATATAATAGGCGGTATATCATACATGCTCTGGTGGTTTGCCACTATAATAAGCGGTACACCGGCAGGAACCTTCTCAATACCTTTAAATGCAATAGTAGTGCCAAGAATATGAAGGCTCCTTACAAGGAGACTGTTTAGCACATCGACGCTTTTTTTATGTGCCCTGTATCCAAATACGTTAAAGCACAACCACTGCACCGGATGAAAGATGAGCAGGAATACCAAAAATACCAGGTAAAATACAACAGATACGAAATAAGAGAGTACCTTTTCCATTTTGTTTATAAAAAATCCGCGTAAAAGTACTGTCTTTTTATGGAATAATAAAAATTTTTAATATACAGCGGTAATTTAGACTCTTCAAAAGGAGAGGGAACAGTTTCACTCATCCTTTTACACGCAATTAATAGAAAATTTAGAGCATTGTCTGTAATTAATATTTCTAAGAGTCGGCAAACCTGAGTGAAGCTAAGACCTTAAACTTTGTTGCATTAAGCAAATTATAAGGTGAGGCGTTAAGAATCATTTGCTGTTTGAGCGCAGCGAGTTCAAATGGTTTAGCCGAAACTTATAATTTGTAGCATAAGAAGTTAGAGCCTTGAATTTTTGCTTGTTTTATTTCAAGACAAAAGAAGATGCCACAAAAAAACCACGCAGTTGCGTGGTTTTAAAAATTGTAAATCTTAAAAGATTAGCAATACTCGTCGTAAGCATCTTTAAGGTTTTCAGCTATCATCTCTGCAGGACGGCCTTCAATGTGGTGGCGCTCCAGCATGTGTACCAGCTCTCCATCTTTAAATAAAGCCATACTTGGCGATGAAGGAGGGAAGGGAAACATAAGGCTACGGGCCTCATCTACCGCTTCTTTATCTACACCCGCAAAAACAGTAATAATATTATCTGGCGTTTTGCCATTGGCAAGGCTCATTTTAGCGCCCGGCCTTGCATTACGTGCTGCACAGCCACATACAGAGTTTACTACCACAAGGGTAGTACCTTTTTGTGTTAACGCAGTCTTTACCTCTTCGGCTGTATATAAATCTTTAAAACCTGCATCCGATAGTTCGGCACGCATTGGTTTTACCAGTTCTTCAGGATACATAATTTTACTCTTTAAAGTTAAAGGCACAAAGGTAAATAAAAATTAATCAACTACTGTAACCGTAATCTTTATTATTACATATTTAATATGCGCTGCATAAGCGCGCTTATAAACAAGCCTTTAGGACATTGCCAAATTACCTCAAGGTCCTGGGCAAATGTAGTTTCTTCATCCAGAAATTTAAAAATGTGTGCTGCCCTGCCGTCTTTAAACATGGCGCTAAAAATACTGCTGCCCTTGTGGTTTTTTTTTGCCAGTATATCGAGCAGTAACAAATCGTAAAACCAGAATTTATTTTTTTTATACAGGATAGTAAAATCATCCTGCTCTTGCAAAAAGCCTACCAACGCTACCGACTTTTTATCGGCATTTCTAAAGGTATAACCTGTACTGGCTTTTGTCCACCCACCGGCCGACCCAATATTGAGCACATTTTTGCTGTTGTTTTTCCAGAAGGGGTAGGATGTCATAGGGATACTGCCACGCTCTTTGTCTATAATCTCATAACCTGTAACCCCCATAGTTAAGAGATAGTCTTTAATCGCATCTTCATATTCGGCTTCCGCCAAAAGATCTTTAGAAAACAACGTGTATTCTACAATAGCATCGGTTTCAGAGAATGGCAGTACATACATAAAGCGTGTATTGCCTTTTTGGGGAACACTAAAATCCATGAACGTTGGCAACGCAGGGTTAAACGCAGGACTTTCTGTTTTTACATGCCAGCCTATAAAATGCTGTTGCAACACGGGATATTTATTTTGGCATGCCGCCAATGCCGGATTGTAAATGCTGTTGAGCAGTTTATTGCATGTGTAACTTTCAGTATCGGTTTTTACCAACACATTTAATCCGCTGTCTTTAAAATCGGTTACTTTCTGATTTACAAATGCTATATTAGGATGCTTTTGCAATTCGAAAAAAATAAAGGTATAAAAATCGATACCTCTAATCATGTTATAGCGGTACCCATCAAAATCAAGGTTAGTACTAAAGTTTTCATTAGCAAACACAGCAGTGTCCCATTTTTTGTACACAATACTTTCCCAGGCGCTGTTGCCCTGCTGCCAGAAACACCAGGTACGGTCGTTTGCCTGCTTAGTATCGGGGTCAATTAATAAAATGCTTTTATCGATAAATGCCCCCGATGTTGCCATGCGGTACACCGTCATTAAACTGGCAAGCCCCGCCCCCGCAAAAATGTAGTGGTAGTGTTTCATCAACCCAAAAATAATCATTTATTACCACATCATTATTCCGTTAAATATAATACAGCATTTTTGTATCCGTTTATTATTTAATAGATTTGTAAGGAGGGGTATACGTTCTGGCACAGCACCGTTTATTCATGCAAGGTTTTTAAAGGCTTGCAGGTGAGCAAAACCTAAGTGCAGCTCAATCTAAAATCTGAAATCTAAAATCATAAATTATAGTGATCAACAAGCGCCTGCTCATAAAAAACCTTCTTGCCCATAACGACGAGAGCAGCTTTTATGATAAAAAGCGCCAGTTAAACCTGCATACTAAAGAGGGTAAAGGCAAATTTGTAAAACACATTTGTGCGCTGTCTAATTCTAACCCTAATAACAACTCTTACATAGTAGTGGGTGTAGAAGACCACGATAATGAAATCATGGGCACCGATTTTTATGACGACAGCCGCATTCAGAACCTTGTGAATGCCTTTCTAATCAATCCGCCACGCATACAGTATGAAAATGTACCTTTTCCGCATTTGGCTAAAGACCGCGTAGTAGGGTTGGTTACCATTAGCCCCAATGCAAAGACATCTTACTTTAAAAAAAACGTGCATACCATAACCGCAGGTGCGGTATTTATTCGTAGGGGCAGTAACTCGCTTCCTGTAAATACCGAAGATGTTAACACTGAAAACACCCAGAATACCGATACTGTTACCGCTATAGAAAACAGCTCGCACAACAGTATAGAGTATACCCTGGAGGGCGTAATGGACTTTATAAACCACCGCCATAAAGACATGACGGCTAAGTATAAGGTTTTTAAAGAACTTTTTATTGTATGCTGGGCAGGACACAAAAAAGTGGTTAAAGGACGAACCTACTTTAGCCGTGTAGATATAGAGCTTATAAATGAACAGGTAAAACTATTCTATTCGGCGCTCGATGAGGTGAGCATAGAATACACTGATGATAGTTTTGTAATAACCGAATATGTAGCCCTGGGACTTAATGATAAGACCAGCTACTACCCTTTAGAACAGGTGAGTATAAACTTTCAGGATAACGGGTACTATAAAATAGATTCGGCTTTGTTATTCGAGCCGCCGCAGTTTAACCGCAAAATGATGTTTCATATTTATAACTCTAACCTTGCACTACTGGATAAACTGCATAAAGGCATTACATTATCTGAAAGGGAAAAGAAAGACATACTAAACCTGCCTCATACCCTCATGGTATGCTACCTAAACGGTTTTACCGAAGCCCGGTATAAGCTTATAGATGCCAAGCCCCTGCTTAAAGCCTATCCTGAGGATGCTGTTTATGTTTCTTTTAAAGAAGCCATGCGCGTTATGCGAAAAATGAAATATGACCGTGCCCAATAGAAGGTAACTTCATTATAAGTAGCCTTAATAAATGCTTTACCACAAGGAACACAAGGTTTACACACTAAAAAAAACATATAGACAAAGATAACAATACCGATTGTCGGGATTGGGGGACACAAGGCTTTGCGTTTACCGCTTTTTATTCCCTGCCTTCGCAGGCATGTTTTTTAACCTGAATCAAACTTTTATTTATGCAGCTTTGTAGCCTCTGTGTAAAACGTTGTGCTGTTAGTGGTAATTTCTGAAATACTTATGCAGTAGTCATTTTACAGTAGCGTTTAAAAAATTATACATATTGCCAATGTATAGCAAAAGTATTTTTTGATACCAAACAAAACTTCTACCTTAGCCTTTTGTCATAATTTCACTTTAAAATGAGCAGGACCCTTGTTATAGGCGATATTCACGGTAGTTATAAAGCATTGTTACAAATACTGGAACGCGCCGCTGTTACCCCTAACGACCTTTTGGTTTTTCTTGGCGATTATGTAGATGGCTGGGGGCAGTCGCCCGAAGTAATAGACCACCTTATAAGCCTTAAATCGTCGCACAACTGTGTGTTTGTACGCGGTAACCATGACGAGTTGCTGCATAACTGGCTTACTACCGGCGAATACAGCGAGCAGTGGTTTAACCACGGTGGCCGCATTACTATGGATACGTACAATGAACTGACCGAAGAAAAAAAACAGGTACATACCTTGTTTTTAGAAAGTTTAGAAGACTATTATTTAGATGCAGATAACCGCCTGTTTGTTCATGCCGGGTTTACCAATATGAACGGCGTTACAAGCGAATATTTCCCTAAATTACTGTATTGGGATCGTACGTTATGGGAAACCGCCCTGGCGTTAGACCTTTCTATAGATATCCTGCATCCCTACTACCCCAAGCGTTTTACCCAGTATAAAGAAATATTTATAGGCCACACCCCTGTAACCCGCATAGACGAGACTACTCCTGTAAACAGAGCTAACATCTGGAATGTAGATACCGGCGCAGCTTTTAAGGGCCCGCTTACCATCCTTGATGCCGATACTAAAGAGTATTGGCAAAGCGAGCTTGTACAGGAATTATATCCGGAGGAGAAAGGAAGAAATTAATAGATTTAAGAAAGCAGGTTTTAATTTAGCTTCACTCAAATTATCGCCAAACCGTATAAAGTTTCAGGATTAGTCCTGAGACTTTTTTTATTACACTAAGAACTCGTCCTGACTTTTTTGATTGAAGCAAAAAGTCAGGATGAGTTCTAAAACAACATTTTTTTTACAGTCTGGTTTACAAGTATACTACCTTTTATTTCCGGGCATTTCGTTTCACGGTTACGCACTGCAAAAGCCCTTTGCAGGTATCCCGCAAAAAAATACTATCTTTACCCACAAAATCGTTTTTTAATAGTAACGCGAATCGTAGTGGCTTAGCCACGATCTATATATACAAAATAACACTATGGCATGTACAAACTGTTCTACGGGATCTAAAGATGGCACCCCGAGAGGATGTAAAAATAATGGGACCTGCGGCACCGATAGCTGCAATAAACTAACTGTTTTCGACTGGCTTTCTAACATGACTTTACCCGGGGGCGAAGCTCCTTTTGACTGTGTAGAAGTGCGTTTTAAGAACGGAAGAAAAGAATTTTATCGCAATACCGATAAACTAACATTGAGCATTGGCGACATTGTTGCTACAGAGGGCTCACCGGGGCACGATATTGGTATTGTAACCCTTACGGGCGAACTGGTAAAAATGCAAATGAAGAAAAAAGGTGCTAAACACGATGGCGAAGTACCCAAAATATACCGAAAAGCATCACAAAAAGATATAGACATTTGGAGTGATGCCCGCGATAAGGAAGAGCCTATGAAAGTGGTGGCACGTGAACTTGCTATAAAGCTGAAACTGGAAATGAAGATATCTGATATCGAATTTCAGGGAGATGCCTCAAAAGCCACGTTTTATTACACGGCTAATGACAGGGTAGATTTTAGACAGTTGATTAAAGATTTTGCCCGCGAGTTTAGCGTGCGTATTGAGATGAAACAAGTGGGCTTCCGTCAGGAAGCATCGCGCCTTGGCGGAATAGGCTCTTGTGGCCGTGAGCTTTGCTGCAGTACCTGGCTAACCGATTTTAGGAGCGTAAATACATCTGCAGCACGCTACCAGCAGTTATCGCTAAACCCGCAAAAGCTTGCAGGACAGTGCGGCAAGCTTAAATGCTGCCTTAACTATGAGCTGGACACTTATCTTGATGCCCTTAAAGGCATGCCCGATATGGACACCAAGATATATACCGAAAAAGGCGACGCTGTGTGCCAAAAGGTAGACATCTTTAAAGGCCTTATGTGGTTTGCTTACCTTAATGATATGGCACACTGGCATATTATTAAAGCAGAGCAGGTTAAAGAAATGGTAACGCTTAATAAAAATAAAGAGCGTGTACCAGCGTTAGAAGATTATGCTGTAGAAGTTGCGGCCATAGAGCCAGAGAAAAACTTCCAGAATGCTGTAGGCCAAGACAGCCTTACCCGCTTTGATGCGCCTAAGCACAAAAAAAGAAGGCCTAACAACAATAATAAAGGTGGCGATGGTGGTAACAAAATTGTTGCCAAAAGCGCAACCGGAAACGCAGGAAGTAATAAAATTGTTACTAAAAATGCACAAAATCCTGCACAGGAAGGCAGTAATATTATTAAGCCTAACAATGGTAACAATAATAACAGGAACAATAATAAGAAGAAACCATCAGGCCCACCTAAAAACGGCCCTGCAATAACGCCAAATAACAAAAATGCAGATAATAAAAATTAGCCTGTTAGCCCTGGGGCTGCTGTTTTTAGTTTGCTCCTGCGATAAAGCAAGGGTTTTTGACGATTATAAAGAATATGACGGCAAGTGGAATAAAGATTCTGTTGCGGCGTTTACATTTGAGCAAAAAGATACTACATCGCTGTACAATCTTTTTGTAACAATGCGAAACAATAATGATTACTCGTACAATAATATTTACCTTATTGTACAAATGGAAGAGCCCGGTACAAAAGTTACTAAGGTAGATACCCTGGAGTACCAAATGGCTAACCCTGATGGCAGCCTAATGGGCAATGGCTTTAGCGACATTAAAGAGAGTAAGTTGTGGTATAAGGAAAAAATACGTTTCCCTAAAGCAGGCAAGTACACCATAAAGGTTCAGCAGGCTGTAAGGCAGGCAGGACAAGTGCCCGGCGTACAGGAACTTGACGGGGTAACCGAAGTAGGATTTAGAATAGAATCAACACAATAGATTAAAGAGTGTTATGGCAATAAAGAACAATAATAATTCGGCAGACAATAATTCGCGCTATGTAAAGAAGTTTTGGCAAATTTTTGGCATAGGGTTTCTTTGTATTGTGCTGTTTTTCCTTTTGGCATCGTGGGGAGTTTTTGGTAAAATGCCCTCTTTTGACCAGTTAGAAAATCCAAACTCTAACGTAGCTACAGAGATCATATCGTCAGACGGTGTAACTATAGGTAAATTTTACCTGCAAAACCGTACTCCGGTTAAATATGCAGAGTTACCTAAATACCTTGTAGATGCACTAATATCTACCGAAGATGAGCGTTTTTATGACCACTCCGGCATAGACGGGCGCGGCACCCTTAGGGCGGCATTAAGCCTGGGCAGCAGTGGTGGTGCAAGTACTATAACGCAGCAGCTTGCAAAAAACCTTTTTCACGGCGAAGGGTCTAAAAACCTTTTAATGCGTATTGTACAAAAGGGTAAGGAATGGATTATAGCCACCCGCCTTGAGCGCCAGTATACTAAAGAAGAAATTATTGCCATGTACCTTAATACGGTAGATTTTGTTAATAACGCTGTGGGTATACGATCGGCTACTAAAACTTATTTTGGCAAAGAGCCTAAAGATTTAACTGTAGACGAAGCTGCATTAATAGTGGGTATGCTTAAAAATCCTTCGTACTACAATCCGGCAAGGGAATCTAAAAGAAAATTAGTTACCGACAGAAGGAATACCGTTTTAAGCCAGATGGTTAAAAATGAAAAACTTACTGAAGCCGAGAAAGTAAAATTTGAAGGTGAGCCTTACAAACTACATTTTTCTCCGGAGAGCCACCAGGACGGCATAGCCACTTATTTTAGGGAATACCTAAGGGGCTTTATGGATAAATGGGTTAAAAGCCACCCAAAAGAAGATGGCACCGACTATGATATTTATACCGATGGCCTTAAGATATACACCACTATAGATTCCCGTATGCAAACCTATGCAGAACAGGCAGTAGATGAACATTTGGCCAACCTGCAGGAAGAGTTTAACATTCAGCAGAAGAAAAATACTAACGCCCCTTTCGTAAATATATCCGAAGCAGAAACAAAGAAGATAATCGACAGGGCCATGCGCAACTCTGAGCGTTGGAGAATACTAAAAGACCAGGGCAAATATGAAGACGATATTATAGCATCTTTTAGTAAAAAGACCGATATGACCGTGTTTACATGGCATGGCGACCGCGATACCATAATGACGCCTATAGATTCTATACGTTATTATAAGCACTTTTTACAGTCGGGTGTAATGAGTATGGAACCACAAACCGGCTTTGTAAAAGCATGGGTGGGCGGTATAAACTACAAGCACTTTCAGTACGACCACGTAGCACAGGGCGCAAGGCAGGTAGGCTCTACCTTTAAGCCATTTGTATATGCAACGGCTATAGAACAACTACACATGTCGCCATGCGATACCATACTCGACGAGCCTTTTAGCATGCCTAAAGGTAAATATGGTATAGATGCCGACTGGAACCCGCAAAACTCTAACGGACAGTATAGAGGCATGGTTACACTTAAACAGGCATTGGCAAACTCTATTAATACGGTATCGGCCAAACTTATAAATAAAGTAGGGCCAAAAGCAGTGGTAGATATGACCCATAATCTTGGTGTATCGTCAAAAATACCTGAGCAGCCGGCTATTGCGCTTGGTGCGGTAGAAATTACAGTGAGCGATATGGTTGCAGCATATAGCACCTTTGCTAACCAGGGTATGTATGTAAAGCCTACGGTTATTACAAAAATAGAAGACAAGAACGGCGTAGTACTGTACCAGAATACCCCCGAAACACACGAGGTTATAAGTAAGGATATAGCCTATGCGGTAATAAAATTGCTGGAAGGCGTTACTGAGACTGGAAGTGGCGCACGCCTTAAATGGGGTGGCGGTGGCGGTACCGGCTACAACCGTATGACGGGTTACCCATACAAAATTGTAAACCCGGTTGCCGGTAAAACAGGAACTACACAAAACCAGAGTGACGGTTGGTTTGTGGGCATGGTACCTAACCTTGCCACAGGTGTATGGGTAGGTAACGAAGACAGGTCGGCACACTTTAAAGGGCTTATTTACGGCCAGGGTGCAACAATGGCTTTACCTATATGGGGTATTTATATGAGAAAAATATATGATGACGATAGCATGGTGTTTAAAGTTTCTGAGAAACCTTTTGAGCGCCCTGCAAACCTCTCTATAAAAGTAGACTGCTGGAAACCTCCGGTAAGGGATACCACCAAAGTAGACAGTTTAAGTATTGACGAATTTGGAATATAATTTAAAAAGGCCTTCGATTGAAGGTCTTTTTTTATATATTTATATGCCAATTTAAAATAAATTGTATGATTAATAAAAAAGTACAAAATGTGGGCGAAGCCCTAAAGGATGTAAATAATGGCATGACCATCATGCTGGGCGGGTTTGGCCTTTGTGGTATACCCGAAAATAGTATAGCCGAACTGGTTACTAAAGGCGTTACCGACCTTACCTGTATTTCTAACAATGCCGGTGTAGATAACTTTGGCCTTGGCCTGTTACTGCAAAAAAAGCAGATCAAAAAAATGATCTCTTCTTACGTGGGCGAGAATGCCGAATTTGAACGCCAGATGCTTAGCGGCGAGCTCGAAGTAGAGCTTACACCACAAGGTACCTTAGCCGAAAAATGCCGCGCCGCTCAGGCTGGTATACCAGCGTTTTACACGCCTGCTGGATATGGCACAGAAGTGGCCGAAGGTAAAGAAGCCCGTGAGTTTAATGGTAAAATGCACATTATGGAGCATGCCTATAAAGCTGATTTTGCCATTGTAAAAGCGTGGAAAGGCGATGAAGCCGGTAACCTTATCTTTAAAGGGACTGCTAAAAACTTTAATGCCTGCATGGCCGGTGCTGCAAAAATTACTGTTGCCGAGGTTGAAGAACTTGTGCCTGCCGGAATGCTTGACCCCAACGAAATTCATGTACCCGGAATATTTGTTAAGCGAATTTTTCAGGGAGAGAAATATGAAAAGAGGATTGAGCAACGCACGGTTAGAACGCGGTAATTTCGTTAATTCGGTTATTTGTTAATTTGAAGAAGTACTCCAAATCGACAGATAAACAAACTACAAATCAACACAAAAGATGGCTTTAGATAAAATTGCAATAGCGAAACGTATCGCAAAAGAGGTTAAAGATGGTTACTTTGTTAACCTGGGTATAGGAATCCCTACACTGGTTGCCAACTATGTAAGGGAAGATATTAATGTAGATTTCCAGAGTGAAAATGGCGTACTGGGTATGGGCCCATTCCCGTTTGAAGGCGAGGAGGATGCTGATATTATAAATGCCGGCAAACAAACCATTACCACATTGCCGGGCGCATCTTTTTTTGATTCGGCTACGAGTTTTGGTATGATCCGTGGGCAGCATGTAGACCTTACTATTCTGGGAGCTATGGAAGTAGCCGAAAATGGCGATATAGCGAACTGGAAAATTCCGGGCAAAATGGTAAAAGGTATGGGTGGCGCTATGGATTTAGTAGCATCTGCCGAGAATATTATTGTGGCTATGATGCACGTAAACAAAGCCGGCGAGAGCAAGTTGCTAAAACGATGTTCGCTGCCGCTTACGGGTGTTGGGTGCGTTAAAAAGATAGTTACAGAACTTGCTGTACTCGAAATTGTACCCGAAGGCTTTAAATTACTGGAACGCGCACCCGGCGTTACTGTAGAGGATATAAAAAATGCCACCGAAGGCACCCTTATTATAGAAGGCGAAATACCGGAAATGGTGATTGATTAGTATCAGTTTCTGTCTCACTTACAGTAGCCTGCACGATTTAAGTTGTGCAGGTTTTTTTAATTTACACTTCTCCAAGGGTTTTCAAAAAAAGGCTATATTAGCTGTGCTAATGTTATTGTAATGAAAACCAAATTATTACTAATTATACTATTCACTTTTAACCTTATGTGTTCGGCCCAGGGTGGATTAGGTTTTGGCATTGGTGAAATACTTTATTTTGACACAGGCACATCTATACTTACAAAAGAACATAAAAAAATACTTGAAGGTTATTGTAAAGGCAGGGAAGACAGAAACTGGGAGCTTGGCCTTATGGGTTATAGCGATACTATTGGCAAACCGCATTATAACGATACACTTTCTATAAAAAGAGCACGCGCAGTAAGGGATTACATTCAAAAGCTTGCACCTAAAGCAAAATTGTATACTTATATTGGGCAACGAGACAGCCTTCATCTCGCCCTACCCCTTAATGAACAGCGTAAAGTTGAGTTAATTTATGGCCTGCTTTGCGGCACTGATATGGATGGCTATAAAACATTAGGTACTGAAGGGATTTTTGGTGAAGGATTTTTGGCTAAACAAAATTCCTCTACAGATAATTATGGTAGCTATCTTAAAGTTACCCCGTATGTAACAGCAAAGCAAATGATAGCCGGGCAAAAAAACGGTATAGACACTACAGGTACGATACTAAGGGTGGCTACAATTGCTACAATATGTGTTAACGATGGATGGGTTGCGCCTGGTGGCTATAAAGTGTATGTGCCGGTTAGGATAAATCCGGAAAAAGACCTTAAAGTATATCTTAATGATGCAGCCCCCAAACAGCCCGAACGGTGGAAACCAACAGATATCAAGATTGCTATAAAAGGCGGCTACTATGTGTTTTATTTAAATAGTCAAACAGGCTGTACCACAATATGTCTTGGAAAACCCACAGTACCTCTATTTGTGAACAAACCAGTAAAAGATAACTCTTATAAGGTAATTTATATTGCGGCTCACAAACCTTTTAATTTTACAGATGTTACTGCCGGCTCAAAAACTACCCAACTTAAGTATTCTGCAAAAATAAATGATACCGTTATAGCATTTACAATCCCGGCAAAACTAAGCGCAAAGCATATGCTGTTTGATGGTTTTTATATGGAAGTTGGAAAACAAAGCCAAATTACAGTGCCGCTTAAAGACTGTGTTTTCACTAAAGATACTAATGGCAACGAGCATTATTATATCTGTAAAGAATGTCTCAAAGTAAATGGCTCAGCACGTAAAAAAGGTTTTTGGGCCTGGGTAAAAAGAACGCTTGGCATGAGTTAGTAAGATATGTTTTGCTACAGGATTTATATTGTAGGTCCTATTTTTTCGGTTCAAAATCTATCATCCATTCAAAGCCATATTTGTCCCTGAACATTCCAAAATAAGAACCCCAGGGGCTATCACCAATAGGCATTTCTACTTTCCCGCCCGCTGAAAGCCCTTTAAACAATAAATCTGCTTCTTCTTTACTTTCTGCGCTTATTGATATCTTGGTCCTGTTTTCATTCTCGTTTACCTGGCCCATAAATTCCGGAACATCGCTTGCCATTAAAACACTATTATTCCCGATAGGCAAGGCAATATGCATAATTTTATTTTCCTCTTTTTCCGGTACAGGATATTCGGGGTTTGAAAGATCTTTAAAACGGCTTATCACTGCAAACTCCCCGCCAAATACCGATTTGTAAAAAGTAAATGCTTCTTCTGCATTTCCGTTAAAGTGTAGATAAGGGTTTAGTTGTGGCATAGTTGTTTAGATTTTAGGTTGTATTATTTTTAATAAAATATAAACTTACAAAAAATCTAAATATGAAATCCACTGCATTCTCGTAGCTTTCTTCACGTATTGTCATTGCGAACGCATCGCAGCGGAGTGTGGCAATCTACAAGGAACTATGCAACGGTAAGATTGCTTCGTGCCTCGCAATGACCACTCAATCCCTTAAACGATAACCTTTTAATCACTTTGTTTCTTGTTCTTTGAAGTGCTTTGCGTTTTCAGCTTTCGAGCCTGTTGGCGTGCCATTGTTAGGGTAACGGGCAATTGGTTGGATAGTTGTTACAAAGCTAACTGTGCTATTTCCTGAAATGATTGTATAGCTCATCTTTTAAATGATTTTGCATCTATGCAAAAAGATATGAAATTATTTACCTTTAATTGCTACTCAAACACCATCTGTAACATATCAAGCGCCTTTTTAAGCGACTTAATATTCTCCCAGGTAAGCAGCAGGCGCAGGCCGTTCTTGGTTTGCTTTTCTTTCATTTTACTAACCGTAGGGTACTGCTGTACAAACTTAAGCACATTACGGAAGTTAGCCGACTGGTAATACTGCGATTGCTGGTCGGCAACAAAATAGCCTACCATTTTACCCTGTTTCAGGATCAGTTTTTCGATACCCATTTTAGTAGCCAGCCACTTAATGCGCATGCTGGTAAGCAATGCCTCTGCCTGTTTTGGCAGTGGGCCAAAACGGTCTATTAACTTTTTCTCGAAAGCAATAAGCCCTGCTTCATCTTTAATATCGCCCATTTCGTTATACAGGCTAAGGCGTTCGGTAACGCTGTTTATGTACTCATCAGGAAATAAAAGCTCGAAGTCAGAATCAATTTGCAGATCTTTTACATATTCTTTTTCCGTGTCGCCATCAACTTCTTCATACAGGTGTTTAAACTCATTTTCCTTAAGCTCGTCAATGGCTTCGTTCATAATTTTCTGGTACGTTTCAAAGCCAATTTCGTTAATGAATCCGCTTTGTTCGCCGCCCAGTAAATCTCCGGCACCACGAATTTCAAGGTCTTTCATGGCAATATTAAAGCCGCTGCCCAGTTCGCTAAACTGCTCAAGAGCCTGTATACGCTTACGGGCATCTTCGGTCATGGCGCTGTATGGTGGCGCGATAAAGTAGCAGAAAGCCTTCTTATTGCTTCGGCCTACACGCCCGCGCATCTGGTGCAAATCAGAAAGCCCGAAGTTATTCGCATTATTAATAAAGATGGTATTGGCATTAGGAACGTCAAGCCCGCTCTCTATAATGGTAGTTGCTACAAGCACATCAAAATGGCCTTCCATAAAGGAGAGCATTAGCTCCTCCAGTTTTTTACCATCCATCTGGCCGTGGCCCACCCCTACCCGTGCGTGCGGCACAAGGCGCTGAATCATTCCGGCAACTTCTTTAATATTCTCTATACGGTTATGGATAAAAAATACCTGCCCGTTACGCTGAATTTCATATGATATGGCATCGCGTATAATCTCCTCGTTAAAACCTACTACGTTACTTTCTATAGGATAACGGTTAGGTGGTGGTGTTGTTATTACTGATAAATCCCTTGCTGCCATAAGCGAGAACTGAAGCGTTCGCGGTATAGGCGTGGCAGTAAGGGTAAGGGTATCTATATTATGCGCTATTGTTTTTAGCTTGTCTTTTACGTTTACACCAAACTTTTGTTCCTCGTCTACTATCAGCAGGCCAAGGTCTTTAAACTGCACGTTCTTGTTTACGAGTTGGTGCGTACCAATGAGGATGTCTACTTTACCTTCAGTAAGGCCTTTTAAGGTTTCTGACTTTTGCTTCGCAGTACGGAAACGGTTGAGGTAACCCACGGTAACCGGCATGTCTTTTAAGCGTTCGCTAAAGGTACGGTAATGCTGGTAGGCGAGTATGGTAGTAGGCACTAAAATAGCTACCTGCTTGCCATTATCTACCGCTTTAAAAGCAGCACGAATGGCAACTTCCGTTTTACCAAAGCCCACGTCGCCACACACCAGGCGATCCATAGGGCGTTCGCTTTCCATATCGGCTTTAACATCACGGGTGGCCGTAATCTGGTCGGGGGTATCTTCATAAATAAATGACGATTCCAACTCGGCTTGCAAATAACTATCCGGCGCATATTTATATCCCTTTTCGAGCCTGCGTTTTGCATACAGCTGAATAAGGTTAAACGCAATATGTTTAACACGCGCTTTTGTCTTGTTTTTAAGGGCTTTCCAGGCACCACTGCCCAGTTTGTATATCTTGGGCGGGGCACCGTCTTTACCGTTATATTTAGATATTTTGTGCAGCGAGTGAATGCTTACATACACAATATCATTATCGGCATACACCAGTTTAATGGCTTCCTGTGTTTTGCCCTCTACCTGAATTTTTTGCAACCCGCCAAACTTACCTATACCGTGGTCTATATGCGTTACATAATCGCCAACAGATAGTGAATTAAGCTCTTTAAGCGTAATGGTTTGCTTTTTAGAATACCCATTTTTGATGCTGAATTTATGGTAGCGCTCAAAGATCTGGTGGTCGGTATAGCAGGCAATTAAGTTTTCTTCGTCTATAAAACCCTCATAAATAGGGAAAACAATGGTTTTATATTGTTTACGGATGTTCTCGTGGCTGGCTTCGTCAAGGCTTTCAAAAATATCGTGAAAGCGTGCTGCCTGAGCCTCGTTAGCGCAAAATATATAATTCTTATAGCCGTTGCCGTGGTTATCGCTCAGGTTATTAAGCAGCAGGTCGAATTGCTTATTAAACGATGGCTGCGGCTGTATGTAAAATTCAAATTCTTTCTGGGTTTTGAATATAGGCTTGGCGCCGAGTTCTACCAACGTAAAGTCTAAAGCCTTTTTTACAAAAGTGCGCTGGTTAATGAACAATTCCTCGGGGGCGGCGTGCTTAATATCTTTAGACAATTTGTCAAAAGCTTCAGTAGCCTTATCAAACATACTGTCTAACTGGGCAAGTAGCGCATCGGTATTCTGGATAAAAAGCACGGTGCGGTCGCTTATGTAGTCAAGAAAACTTTCGCGCTTTTCATTCAGCGTTTTGTTTTCCACATTCGGGATAACAGAGATCTTCTTTTTAATTTCTAATGACAATTGCGAAGCCACATCAAAAGACCGGATACTGTCTACTTCGTTACCAAAAAACTCTATACGATATGGGTTATCATTACTAAAGGAAAATACATCGACAATGCCGCCACGTACCGAAAACTCTCCCGGCTCAGTTACGAAATCTACACGGCGAAATTCATATTCAAACAACACCTCATTAATAAAATCAATAGATACCTGGTCGCCCACAGCAATTTTAAGGGTGTTCTTGTCGAGTTCCTTTCGGGTAACAACCTTCTCGAACATTGCTTCGGTATACGAAACTATAATAGCCGGTTTCTTTCGGGAGTTAATGCGATTAAGCACCTCAGCACGCAATAGTACGCTGGCGTTATCAGTCTCTTCTATTTGGTATGGGCGGCGAAAAGAACCCGGATAAAACAGCACGTCTTCCTGGCCCACAAAGCGCTCAAGGTCGTTAAGGTAATAGGCTGCCTCTTCCTTATCTTTAAAAATAAGCAGGAACGGCAACTCACTTTCCTGAAAAAGCGGGTCTATAACAAATGACAATGCCGAGCCTAAAAGGCCCTTAATATGTATCTTACCCTCGCGCTGTTGTAATGCGGCAGCAATTTGTTTTACTTTAGGCAGTTGCCCGTATGTATGTAATATTTCGTTTTTCAATTGGTAGGTTTAGTAGCATTTGCAGCTTTTGCGGCGGGAGCGGTTGGTAACGTTAATGGCCTTGCCTGCGGTAAGTTAGTTTGTGGCGCTCCCGGCTGGGGCGTAGTTGTTTGTGGCGTGGCTAATCGCGGAATCATAGCATCAGGGTTGGCCATACGGGTAGTATCCAGTGCGCGAAGCATCTCTTCTTCACCCTGCTCTTTCGGTATTTCGCTAATGCGGATAATTTCGTCAAACTGATTTTCCAGCGCCGTCATTTCATGGGTTATTTCGCCAATAATGGCTATAACTTTTTTATCCGGAATAGTCTCTATGTTTATGTACGTATACAGCGATTTTATTTTAGTAATAAGTACCCCCATGCGGGCGCGCACTTGTGGCTTATCGAAAAACACAGGCACGTTGTTTCGTAGCAAATCGGCTTTGGCAACAAGCGTTTTAGTTTTTTGCAAATAAGCGTTTATGGCATTGCCCGCAGGCTTTTGCCTAAGCTCGTTGTTAAACTGCTCCCACTCGTTCCAGGTACTAATGCGGTGGGCAACTTTTGGGGTGGGCGCAGGCACATTAAACTTCCATGCGGCGCTTATAACTTTTAATATAGAGTCGTTTTGTTTCTGGGTGCGCAGCGTTTCGGCAACACGCTCTTTTTCGTCGTCCTTACAAGACAGCACTGCTATAGATAAACACAGGAACAAGACTATTTTTAGGTACTTCATGTTTTTGTAATTGCATAGCAAATTTACAAATCTCAGGCTAAAGTTTTACAATAAGTTTTACCCTTATTTTTACAATCAGGATAAGCGGTTCATACGAAATACAATTTGCATTATTGAGATTTTTCGACTTTGCTACGCTTCGCTCAAAATGACAAAACTCCTAAAACAAATTTTTCTTTTTAAACATTACTACCCCTATTACCGATACTATGAACGATGCCAGTGCCACGATCCAGAAACCATTGTGGTTATCCTGCAATGAGTTAGGAACATTCATACCATAAAAACTGGCTACAAGCGTAGGTATCATTAGTATGATGGATATAGATGTAAGCCTTTTCATGATGATGTTAAGGTTGTTAGATATAACCGAAGCGTAAGCATCCATAGTGCCTGTAAGGATATCGCTGTATATATTAGTCGTATCCTGTGCCTGGCGCAATTCTATCTCTACATCTTCTATAAGGTCTTCGTCATAAGAATCTTTTTGTGCTTTAAGATTGCGCACCCTATAGAATAAAACCTCATTACCTTTAATGGATGTTATAAAGAATACGAGGCATTTTTCTATTTGCAAAAGTGCCTGTAAATCTTCATTACGAATCGATTTTTCAAGGTTGTTCTCGGCAAGTTTTATAAGCTGGTTTATTTGCTTAAGGTATTTTTGAAACCAGATGCTTGACGACAGCAGCAACCTCAGCACTAAATCAAAATGATTTTGGGCGTCAATACTTTTGCGCTGGGTATATTTCGGGAAATCTTCTATAAGCTCGCTTTGTGCAAAGCATATAGAGACAAAAACATCTTCTTTAAATACAAGCCCTAACGGCACGGTGGTATACGGCAGGCGTACATCGTTACTTTTGTAAGGTATACGTACAATAATCAGGTGCCAGCCGTCTTCTATTTCTATACGGGGGCGTTCGTCTATATCCTCAATATCGTTATAAAATGCCTCGGGCACCTTAAGTTCTTCGAGCAAAAATTGTTTTTCCTGTGGGGTTGGGCAAACTACGCTTATCCAGTTTGCTTCGTTACGGTTTTGGGCCTGGGTTAGACCATTTTGGTTTTTGTAGTACGTTACCATTGCAATTCCCTAAAATTAAATTACAGGGAATTGGCACGGATGCTATCCCTGAAAGTTTGTTAATATTTTCCGATGATGATCATCCATTTTAAGTACAAAATTTTTGCAAAGGTAAACAATTATAATACCATAATAAATTTTCGGTGATTTTTTTGGAGTGCATGTGTATGGATGGAACGCGGATTTTTCGGATGCTTTACAGTTGCAGATTTATACTGATTAGCTACGCAAAGTGGTTATATTTTTTTTACACAAAGATGCAAGAAGAAGTCGCAAAGTTTCACAAAGGAAGTATAACAGATCTGGAAAAGTCGCACAATCAGCTTAGACATCTTTTGAAATCCGTGTTTATCCGCGATTGCGCAGCATCGGTGTGATCCGCGTTCCATTTTCTACTCCTCCTTCGCTACATACCTCACATCTACAGGCAGTACCGTACCACATTTATTACAGGTGCGCAGTTCTTCGCTGTTATAAAAATGCTTGTAATGAGGCAGAAAATCGGTTTCTATATTATGCAGTTCAAAAAATACTTCATACAATTTATTGTTGCAGTTATCGCAAAACCACAGCAGCCCATCAGTAAAGCCACGGCCTGCACGAACGCGCTCAACCACAAGGCCTATAGAGCCTTCGCTCCTAACGGGAGAGTGTGGTACTTTGCCCGGGTGCAGGTACATATCGCCGGCATTAAGTTCCATTTCCTTGCGTTCGCCTTCGTCCTGAACCACAACTTTTATACTGCCTTCCAGTTGGTAAAATAATTCTTCGGTTTCATTATAATGGTAATCTTTGCGGGCATTAGGGCCGGCAACCACCATTACAATATAATCGTCAGACAGCGGATAAATATTCTTGTTGCCCACCGGTGGTTTTAAAAGGTGTCGGTTTTCATCAATCCATTTATTCAGGTTAAAGGGCTTCATCAGGGCCATGGTATGCATGTTTTAAAGTTAATATAAAGATAGTAAAAAACTAGCGTTGACAGAAACCACAATTCCGTAAATTAAATACACCTGTAACATCACCCATGACATTCCATGCGAGAGCGAATTGCTGTACCTAAAAAAATTGCCGAACTATTCCCGACTGTTGGCTCCCCTCTCCTTCGGAGAGGGGCTGGGGGTGAGGTCACTCGCAATTGTAAAGGAAAGCCTATATTTTACTAAAGACCTTGCCTTTTAATTTTATAAAAGATAACTTTACTTTTTATGACCTAATCATGTGCCCATGAAAAACGCATTTATAATTTTAATATTAACCGGTATATTTATGTCGTGCCAAAGAGAAAACAGAGCAGCAGTTATAGGCGAAGATAACCCCTTGTTAGCCACATGGGATACCCCATACGGAGCACCACCCTTTAACCTTATAGAGAACAAACATTACAAGCCGGCCCTGCAGGAAGGCATACGCATACAGCAGGCCGAAATAGATGCCATTGCCAACAGCCATGAGCAGCCCAACTTTAAAAACACCATTGTGGCACTTGACCGCAGCGGCACGTTACTAACCCGTATAAACACCGTTTTTAACAACCTCAATACTGCCAATACTAACGATGAGCTACAGGCTTTGGCTAAAGAAATGGCTCCGCTGCTATCTAAAAACTACGACGATATTTACCTTAACGAAAAGCTGTTTGACCGTGTAAAAAAAGTATGGAACAACCAGATATCTTTTAAATTAAACACCGAAGATGCCAAACTTTTAGAACGCAAATACAAAAGTTTTGTGCGCAGCGGCGCACTGCTGGATGCTGACCAAAAAGCACGCCTCAGGAAAATTAACGAAGAACTATCGGTTACTTCATTACAGTTTGGCGATAACGTTTTGGCGGAGACTAATGCGTTCGAACTCGTTGTTAAAGACAAATCAAAACTTGCCGGACTACCAGAAGAACTTGTTACAGCTGCCGCCCATGAAGCTAAAGAAAAAGGCAAAGACGGCAAATGGATTTTTACCTTACAAAATGCCAGCGTAATGCCGTTCCTGCAATATGCATCTAATCGCGAACTGCGCAAAGAGATCTGGACGGCTTACCAAAATCGCGGTAATAATGGCAACAAGCTTGATAACCGTATCAATATAGTTAACCTCGCCAGCCTGCGAGCCGAAAAGGCCAAACTGCTGGGTTATAAAAGCCATGCCCATTTTGTACTGGAAGAGCGTATGGCAAAAACCCCTGAGAACGTATACGAATTATTAGACAAGCTCTGGAAACCTGCATTGGCAAAAGCCAAAGCCGAAGAGGCTGATATTAAAAAACTTATGGTTGCTGATGGTATTAAGGATGCCGTGCAGCCGTATGACTGGAGGTATTATACCGAGAAGATCCGTAAGCAGCGTTTTGACCTTGATGAGCAGGAACTTAAGCCTTACTTTAGCCTTGATAATGTGCGCAATGGTATTTTTACCGTTGCTAAAAATTTATACGGACTTAAATTTGAACAGATTAAAGACGTACCCGTTTACCATAAGGATGTCACCGCATGGGAAGTTACCGAAGCCGATGGTAAATACGTCGGCCTGCTGTACATGGATTTTTATCCGCGGGCAAGTAAAAAAGGAGGTGCCTGGATGACATCTTACCGCAAACAGCGCACTATAGATGGTGTACGTACTGCTCCTATAATATCTATAGTATGCAATTTTACGAAGCCTTCCGGCGATGCCCCTGCCCTGCTAACCTATGACGAGGCAAGCACCTTTTTTCATGAATTTGGGCATGCGCTGCACGGCCTGCTAAGTAACGTAACGTATGAAACATTATCGGGCACCAGTGTACCTACTGATTTTGTAGAGCTGCCATCGCAAATTATGGAGAACTGGGCTGCCGAACCCGAAGTACTTAAACTATACGCCAAACACTATAAAACAGGAGCGGTAATTCCGGATACACTCATAGCAAAGCTGCAACAATCGGCTACATTCGACCAGGGATTTGCTACAATCGAGTTCTTAGCAGCAACCTATTTAGACCTTGCTTACCATACCCGTACCGATGCCATTACCCAAAACATTGCCCCATTTGAGGCAGAAGCTATGAAAAACATAGGGCTTATTCCATCCATTATACCAAGGTATCGAAGTACTTACTACAACCATATTTTTAACGGAGGATATTCCGCAGGATATTACAGCTATATATGGAGCGGCGTACTTGATACCGATGCATTTGAAGCTTTTAAAACCACGTCCCTATTTGATCAGGCTACCGCCAAATCATTCCGCACCAATATACTGGAACGCGGCGGCAGTTTAGATCCTGCAGTTATGTACAAAAACTTCCGCGGTGCCGACCCATCCATTGAGCCATTGCTCCGTAAACGCGGCCTGCAGGAAAAAGAGGCAATACAAGACGATAAGTTGTAAATAACATGCATGAAATTTAAAAATACAAAATCCCAATCTTAGCAGGTTGGGATTTTGTGTATACTGGGAGCAAATAGAACATACCCCTAAACCTCTCAAGAGAGCTACTGTGTAAATGCATTTCTATTATTTTTTACCCTCTTCTTTTGTCTTGAAACAAAAGAAGCAAAAATTCAAGGCTCTAACTTCTTATGCTACAAATATAAGTTATGGCTAAATCATTTGAACTCGCTGCGCTCAGACAGCAAATGATTCTTAACGCCTCAACTTATATTTTGCTTAACGCAACGAAGTTTAAGACCTTAGCTTCACTCATAATTACTTACCCTTAAATACATTATAGCTATATGAGTGTAGCTACTCCCTCTCCTTTGGAGAGGGTTGGGGAGAGGACAGAAAGATGTTTCCACACGATAGTCTCAAGAGGTAAACAAGCTACGCTCAAACCGAAAACTGCGACTGATTACTGAATACCTCACACTTGATACTGAACACTGGTCACTGTTCACTAAGGCGCTAATATCTCCACACGCCTTCGTATCTCGTTGCCCGCCTCATCCGTTATGGTTATTATATACTTGCCCGTTTGGGCGGTAACCTGCATTTCATGAAAGGTTTGTGTTTCACCTAAATATTTATCGCCCAAGTACCAAAACAATCTGGCATTCGCCGACGTATGCGCTGCCTTAAGGATAAACGGCTGCACTTTGCCATTAAAATCTTTGGTGAGGTATATTTTGCCATCTTCCTTAGGATAAATAAAATCCATATAGGCCCCCGTAGTTCCCTCACAATCGGCTCGGAAAGGGGGCAACGGCAGGTAATCCATGTGCCCGCCCTTATAATACCATTCTATAACCGGGGGCAGTACAAACCATGTTTTGGTTACCATGTTATCTACACTTTCGCAACTGCTGTTTACGCGGTACATACCACTTGCATCGAGATGAACTACTTTATGGTAAGGGCATGCCTGTGTTTTGCTTCCGTTTAGTGGAATCCATTGCTTTTCGCTGGGACAATGTTCGCCTGCAATATGTCCGCTTAATTTGCAAATATCAGCCTCTTCAAGGTCGTTGTAAGGTGTAGCAAACCACTTTTGGCGTGGCAGTAAGTTAAATACATCAAACAACACCGGCGCAGCACTGCCTACACCGGTAAGGGACGGCCTGCCCTCCCCAGATGCATTGCCCACCCATACCCCCACCACATATCTTGAACTTGTGCCAATGGCCCACGCATCGCGGCTGCCAAAACTGGTTCCTGTTTTCCAGGCAATCTCTAACGATGAATCATAAAAACGCCAGGCTTCGTCACCCTCGGGGCGATTAACTTCTTTCATGGCATTATAGGTTAACCATATAGACCCTGCTCCCAGTTGTGGTTTGTTGTAAACCTCTTTACCAAAATCGCGGGTTATATTGTGGTTCCAGTTCAATTCGGCGAACTCGTTAGTACGGTATTTCGCTTCGTGAGTTGTAAAATAATTAAGCGTAGATGTAAGGCTGGCATAGGTGCGGCACAAATCCCACAAGTTGCTTTCGGCACCGCCCAAAATAAGCGAAAGCCCATAATGGTTAGGGTGCTGTTTAATGTCGCGCAACTTAAAATGCTGCAACTGCTCATAAAAACGGTACACACCAAAATCTTTAAGCATTAGTACGGCCGGAATGTTGAGCGAACGCGATAAAGCCCGTTGTGCGGGTACGGCACCGTCATAGGTTAGTTCATAATTTTTAGGGCTATAACCCGCAATCTGTGTAGGCACATCGGCTACCAAAGTATTGGGCAGGATCTCACCGGCATCCAGCATCGACGCAAATAAAAACGGCTTTAAAATACTACCGGTACTTCGCGGTGCAGGAATAATATCCACATCTTTTTGGTGGGCGGCATCTGTGGGAGAATTACCTACATAAGCAACAATGTTATGTGTTTGTACATCTACCACCATAACGGCAAGGTTGTGTACTTCGGTTTGCTTATATTCCTGGTAATAACGTGCGGCAATTTGGTTCACGCGCGTTTGCAGTGCATTTTTTACTGTCGTTTTTATGCGCTGCCCTTCTTTTGTTTTAGATATATTCTGTAATAAATGTGGGGCGATTTGTGGCAGGTTAAACGGTTTTTGTGGCAGGGTTTCCTGCAGGGAAAGTTCATAGGTTGTCCTGTCGATTACTTTTTCATCAAAGAGTTTTTTTAATAAACGGTTGCGTTTATCGCGAAGTTTTATTTGGTTCTTACCGGGATAAATAAGGCTTGGCGCATTGGGCAATACTGCCAACGTAGCCGTCTCTGCCCACGACAGTTGCTGCGGCTGCACACCAAAGTACCGCCATGATGCCATTTCTAATCCTACTATGTTACCACCGTAAGGCGCATGAGCGGCATACAAGCTCAATATATCATCCTTACTATGCCGAAATTCTAATCGTGTTGCAAGTATTATCTCAACCAACTTTTCAAAATAGCTGCGTTTTTTATGCTCACGGCTCAGGCGGATTACCTGTTGCGTAAGCGTACTCCCTCCGCGCACTACCCTGCCTGCATCGTGGTTTTGTTTCATAGCTTTTACGATAGCCACCGGGTTAAAACCGGGATGGATGTAAAAATGCTGGTCTTCAAAATAGACAATGCATTGCCGGAATTTGTAAGGCACGCTATCCTGCGCCGGGAAACGCCATTGCCCGTCCTTCGCTATGCGCGCACCCAGGAGTTCGCCCTCGGCACTTTCTATTACTGTGGCATACGGGTCGTTAAACAACGTTCGCGGCAGGCAAAAGTAATAGGCAACCAAAAGCACAACCGCTATGACTGATTTTATTTTGTTGCATTTTATGTAATTAGTAATACGCTCCTGAAGTGTTTTAAAAAACCTTTTTGTGTATTGAAGGAGTGCTTTGAGTTTGTTTTTCATTGGGATGGAATCATCCTTATTAGTGTTGCTATTTATAAATTCCTTACGGCAAACCGATGTCGCCGTACTTTATTGCTACCGAAATATATTCCCTATGGGAAATTCTAATTATGTTATATCGCGTAGCGATTTTATTTAGGTAGTAGCAGCAGGATGTAAACCACAATTTTTGATTTCCTGTAGGGAATTAATTTTCTTTTATAATACCTACAAGGTTTTAAAAACCTTGCAGGAGATAACATAATATACTAATCGACGCCCCAACCTGCAAGGTCTTCGAGACCTTGCAGGTTTAAGAACATGTAATAATCATTTAATAAACACCTACCTCACCACTTTAACCCACTGTCCTTTAGTCCTGGCAAGGAACGAATTATCATACATGGCTTCGCACTGCACACCCGGTAAATAATAACTACCAAGATAACTTGCGTTTAGCAATATCCTGAACGTTTTAGTCTCGTTCGCCTTTAGTGAGAAATAGAAATTAGTACGATCATCGCGAATATCGGTATAGTCGACTTTATTTTCTGCAAAGCTGCCGAAATCGGTAAACCTGGTATTTACTATTTCCCACCCTGACGGGATTATCTGGGTAAGTGCTACGTTATCTACAAACTCCCCTTTGGTATTGCTAATCGTAACCTCGGCTACAAACTCGGTGCCCTGTGCTAATGACGATAGGTTAATAACCTTACCGCCCCTGTCTTTAAACACAATGCCTGTTGCAAGCCCGCGTTCGTCTGTTTGCTCTTCGCCTACAGGCAGCACTCCGCTGTAAATCACTTTTACATACAGCGTACCCTGCTTGTTATTTTTAATGGTAACAGTATTATTGCTGCTCAATTCCAATACCCTGTCGGCAAAAGTTTTCGGGGTGCTAATAGCAAGCGTTTTCCCTTTATTGGTATAGCTGATATCAATCCCCTTAGTGCCATTGCTCTGTGCAAATTTAGACATGGCATATAAGCAGTACGCCGTAGTTTGCGTACTCATCCACTGGTTAGATGACATTTCCTTTGCCAACTTAGTAGCCATGGTAAATGCCTGTCCTTTCTGGCCTAACAGCAGCAGGGTTTCCAGTGCCATTGCCCTGTTGCGTTCCGGCGAGCCATAATAGTAATAGTTATAATTGCTGTCGCCATCAATAGTACTCAGGCTCAACAACTGCTGACCCACATTCTTTTGTCCAGCCAATGCATAAGCGGCTGCGAGACGAAGCTTGCTTTCGTTACCAATACCCGGCGTTTCCCTTAATCTATTCATTGATGAAAGATCAGGCGAGCCTGCCAGTGCCAAGGTATACAAACGGTAAGCCTGTGCAAAATCGTTATGGTATTCTTTATAATAACGCCATGCCCTTGCGGTTTTCTGTTGGTAGCTTAGCCATTGCTTTTTCGCATTAAGCGGAAGCGCGTAGCCTTTTTTCTCGGCTTCTATAAAGAAATGCCCGGCGTAGCTCGTACCCCAGTCATCTGCTTCCGGTTGTCCAGGCCAATAGGCAAAGCCACCACTTGCAACCTGAAACTGCCCAAGCCTTTGTATGGCTGCAGTAACATTGCGCTGTATCTTGTTTTTTCTTGTAGCATCAACATCGGCAATATCTGCCAGGTATAATTGTGGGAATACCGATGATGTGGTTTGCTCCACGCAACCGTGCGGGTACTGTATAAGGTAATCCAGCCTGCGGTTAAAATCCATCGGCGGGAATGACGATACCTCAAGCCTTGCCTTGTTGGTACCTGCCACCCCAAAAGATGCCCAGTTTATAGTGCCCTGCTTACCGGGCTCCAGAATAACCTCTTTATAATTTTGGGTTATCGGGTTAGGGTTTATAATATCCAACTCTACATCATAACTGGCCTTCTCCTTGCCGCTCGTGGCAGTTACAGTTACTTTGCCTAAGCCAATAAGGTCATTTACTTCAAGGTCAAAATAGACCACTTTTTCATCGGGCCTTTCAAAAGAAACCGTTTGTTTAGAGGCACCAATTATCCTGAAACCGTTATTGGTCTTTACCTGAAGCGTTACATTTTTAATACTGCTCTCCATAGCAAACAGCGTTACCGGCAGCATTACCTTTTCTTTAGGCGTTACCTTGCGCGGCAACGATGCCAGCAGCATTAACGGACTACGAACCGGCGTGGTCTTTTCGGCACTGCCATAAGCACTTGCATCGGCATTAGCAGCGACTACCATAGTACGCACCGACCCAACATATTTAGGCAACTTGATAGTGTGCACCCTTGTCTCCCCTTTGCCTATAGTGTAAGGGCCCATATAAATAACCACCGGTTTAAAACGGTTGGCTTTTTTAGCCTGCCCACCGCCTAAGTCGGCATCTCCACCAATACTGAATATCTGGTTTACCTGCCCGCCATAAGCGCCGATAACATCATCATAAATGTCCCATGTTTTTACGCCCAGCGCTTCTTTGGCATAAAAGCTATCCCATGCGTTAGGGGTTTTAAAGCGGGTAAGGTCCAGCAATCCATCGTCTACGATGGCAACGGTATACGTCATGGCCTTGCCTGTCTTTTCGCTGACTTTTATAGTCGTTTTTTGTTCCGGTTTTAGCACAGCAGCCATACTTATCTGCGGTTGCAGTATGGTGTTTTTATCTACCACTTCTATAGGTAAAATCCCATATAAACGTATTGGGGAATCATTTGCAGTATTAGCATGCGGTTGTAATAACGTTATATTTATATACACATTAGGCGCCATAGCAGCCGTTACCGGTATGGTTACCTGCGTCTCTCCTTTTGTGGTAGGTGCCCAATAGGTTTTTACCACCCTGCTTCCGTTTTCTAACGACACTAATGCCCTGCCGCCCTCGCTCGATGGGAACGATACTATGGCATTTTCACCCACGGCATACTTCTCCTTATCGGTACTGAACATCAGCATTTTTGCCTCTTCCCCATTATTATTACGGTTACGGCCACTCCAATACGGATAATCAATCAACACGGTAGATCCTGTAGAATGCCCGCCCTCTACATCGGTTACCCTTATAAGGTAATTGCCCCACTGCTCTTCATCGGTTTTAAAGTTAAAGCTTGCTTTTCCGCTTGCATCAGTAACAAGGCTTTGCGAATAGAACGGCGTGTTAGACACCGCATTACTGTAAGACGATACATTGTCATGGCTGGCATCCCACCACCAGCGCCACTCTACGGCATATACTTTTACCTCAAGCCTGCGTCCGGCTTTAGGTTTGCCTGCCTCACTCACGGTTGCAACATCTACACGGTTGCTTTTGCCGGTTTCCAGCATGCCATATTTATTGCCCTGCGGCAGTTTCACGCCCACATAAGTATCGTAAGGCGAATAGGTTGCCTGTATAACATCGGTACTAAAATCACCGCCTTTTTCATAAGCTTTAGTTATAATGGCTGCTTTAAGTAGTCCCGGTGCACGGGCTTTTAGCTTAGGTTCAAGTGTTACGGTTGCGTTACCGTTATCATCGGTTACGCCGCTGTAAATATTCACTTCCTCTGTACTGAAATTTTGTGCAGGGTCATCAAAAATATAGTTCAGATACCCTTTAAAGTCGGTTTTTTGCTTGATGAATTTTGCCTGCATTTCCACCTTCAGCCCTTTTGCAATAGCACCATGCAGCCACAATACCTGCAGGTTACCTGTAGTTTTGGCGTTCGCCGAAAGTGTTTTGCCTTCAAAACCATTTTTGATTTTTAAACGATTAGGCTTAATGGTCTCTATCTTAATGCTTTTGTAAAAATGCGCACCACCTACAGACACCATTGCCTCCCAGTTACCCGTAGGCGCACTGGCCTGCGTGGTTACCACAAACTTAAAATGGTTTTTCTGGTTATAGCTTTGTACCGCCTGGAACATCATCTTGCCGCTAGGGTCAGACAGTCGTAGTTTTATAGGGTGCGAGGCCGGTAGCTTAGCCGCTTTGTCATTTAATATAAAGCCAAGGTACAATGTGTCGCCGGGACGCCAAACGCCACGCTCACCATAGATGTACCCTTTTAACCCTTTTTGAAGTTCGGCACCATCCACATCAAAATTACTGACAGACTGCGCATTGCCTTCGCTTAGTTTTACATACGTGGTATTGCTGCCTTTTTTAATGATGGCAAAAAATGGTTTTTTGTCCGATGATAACATTACGGTACCCTCTGCACTTGTGATAGCCGACCCTAATTTTTGGCGTTGCAAATTAAATAATTCTACACTTGCGCCACTAATGGGTTGCGTAGTCGTAATGCTTGCCACAGCAAAAAAGAAGCTGTTGTTCCCGCCTTTCTTGGCAATAACACCCAGGTCGCTTGCCAGTACATTAGTTTCTACCTGACGGTCGTAATAGTAAGAGGTGCTGCAAGGATTTTCGCGCTGCTCCCACTCATAATCCTCGTGGTAATAGTTATAGTCTTCATAGTCGGTAAAGTCATCTTCGCGCTCTTCCTCTTCCTCCTCATCCTCTTTTTCGTCGGCCTGTTTAAGGGCATTGCTATCTTCACACGTATATATGGAATAAGCAGGGCGCATGGCAATTTCTATATGGTAGATAGCTCCCGGCTCCGGTTTAACAAGTTTAGAAAGGTCTATGGCAAAAGTATTCCACTTGGCATAATTAAGCATTTTGTTAGTATTAAGCACAAGTTTGGTCTTGGCTACAGGCAATGCTACATTACGCAGGCCATAGTTGCTTTCCATCTCGTTATCCTGAAGGAATTGCATTACGTTATTCTCGAAAATACGGTACACTTTTACATCTACCGCATTAAGGTTTACCGCCTCAAAGTTTATTTTAAGGTTACTGGATGCCGGCAGTATGGTACCGCTTTTTACAAAGCGCACTTCGGGCTTAAGCTGCTCAAAAGAGATGTTTTCAGTATAGCTTTGTTTGGTTTTAAACCCTTCGGTACTTTCTATTCCCTGAAACACTTCTACAAGAAAATTACCATTTAAAGGGTCGCCAAAAAACACTTTAAGCAGGTTGCCATCTACTGCATACTTAAGGCTTTGCACACCTTGCACCGCCACAAGTCCGCTGAAATCCTGATCCTTACGAATAGGGTCGGAGAAATTGATAAGCAGCGTCTGATTATCGCCCTCGGCAGGCTGAACGGTAAGCACTTTAAAGTTATCCTTACCAGGCACTACGTAGTTTTCATCGCCTTCACGGTCTATGTCATACGGTTTGCCATTCCATGCTATTTTAAGGGTACTATCTTGTGCACCACGTTGTATACTATCTATTATAAAATGAAATTCGCTCGATGAGCCTGCGTTATTATCAAACCGTAGTGGCAGTTTTTTACCATTATGGGTTACAGTCACGAGTTTTTTGGCAGTTGCCAAATCCATGTTATCGCTCGTTTTTACAGATGCGTTGAGGTACTGCATGTCGCGGTTGTACGACTGCAGGTCCTGTGTGGTAACAAGAAAGTCCTGTTTAAGGGTTTTAACGGTAAAGTTAAAATCGCTCAGGCTGTCGGCCACTTTAATAAATTTAGAAAGGTGCAGGGTAACCTGATATTCGGTATCCTGTTTAAGACGCTTGGCAGGGCGAAATGCTATTTTATTATCCTGAAGAAAAAGCACTTTACCCTCTGCCGCAGGCGATACGGTAAAATAATTATTATCGAGTTCGTGGTTTACCTGCCATTCCTTTTTTGTAAAGGCAAGCCCTACCTGGATGTCGGCTTTGGTAGAAATGAGACCTGAAGAGAAACTGGTAATATAATCCCGGTATAAAAAGGGATCTGAGTCGAAATCCTTTCCTGATTTTTTTGAGCAGGAATGCAGCAGCAGTGTGATGACTGTTAAGAACAGCACCAGTTTCATGGGTTTCATAAGGGTAATGGGAGTTAAATTAATTGGTTAAGAACAGGTTGTTATTTATAAAAAAATACGGTTTGTTTAAATGTACAGGCTTTTCTTATAACCACAAGGGCATAAAGTTTTCTTTAACATGGTTTAACACTCTCGCTGCTTACATAAAGTGTATAATATAGCCCGCCAAATACTTTTGAACACCGCTATAATTCCTGTTAAAATGGTTACCTGTATTTCATGCTATAACTAATAATATGGTGCAAATATTATAAATAAAATAATGATTATTTATAAATATTTGTTAACAATTTAAACAACTGTATTTCAGCCCCTTCTTTGCTTAAAAAACGTTTTCATAAGGGTGCTGCATTCTTCTTCTAAAACCCCCGAAACCACTGTGGTTTTAGGATGTAATTTAGTACCCATGGCGCGGTAACCACGCTGAGGGTCGTCTGCGCCAAAAACTACTTTTGCAACCTGGCTCCAGTAGAGCGCACCGGCACACATTTGGCAGGGTTCAAGTGTTACATAAAGTGTGCAGCCGGTTAGGTATTTTCCTCCCAAAAAATTAGCGGCCGATGTTATAGCCTGCATCTCGGCATGAGCGGTAACATCATGCAGCAATTCGGTTAAGTTATGGGTGCGTGCAATTACCTTATCGTTCACTACAACAAGTGCGCCCACGGGTATTTCGCCCTTGTCAAAGGCGGCATGTGCTTCCTGTAATGCCTTACGCATAAAGTATTCGTCGGTAAAGATATTTTCCATCAGGGTCAGAAAAATTAAAAAGTGACGTTATAGCTATTATGTTTAGTACTTAATCTCTACATCAAGCTGCCTGCCTTCTGTAAAAGCCTTTTTGTCCATACCTGTACCTACCGCCATACCTACTGCTATGCCAAAAGGAAACCCTATACCTAACAGGCCAATATTACCTAACGATAGCCCTATTGCAACACCTATAGGTAACCCAAATACAGATATGCCTAATGCAAGCCACATATTGCGGTAATAATTTTTAGGTACTATTTTAAGCTGCTTTTCTGTTAGCTGTATAATTTTAGTCTGCTTCTTTTTTAGAGCTTTTATTAACTCTGTACCGGTAGGCAGCTCATTCAGGCTCTTAACCTCTTCGTTAATATATTCGGCAATAACGTCAGGCAATTCTTTCTTTCGTAATTCTAAAAGGAGCGCCTCAAACTGAAGGCAGCTATTATTCAGCTTTATGTTCTCTTTAAAGTCGTGTCTTTCTTTCAGGTTTGTTATAATCATAGGGTGGTTTGTTGAGCTTCAAATTAACGAAATTATCCTGTAACAGCATTGATAAATAAAACAGGCTATCAAACACTTTCTTACTACTTATTGCCGTTATACTTTAACAACCACTAATTACCTGCTATATGAACACTTATAAACTTTCTGTCCCAAAGCCCTGCCACGAAAGCTGGGAGGGTATGGCTCCTAAAGAACAAGGCAGATTTTGCTGCCAATGCCAAAAAACAGTGACCGATTTTACCGGTATGACCTCTGCGCAAATTAGTACTTATATGCTGATTAATAGCAGTAAAAAAGTATGCGGAAGGTTTGAAAAAAACCAGTTAAAAAGTATTGTTATACAAATCCCTGCGAAGGTTATGTACTCTCAAACAAGTTTCAGGAAGGTATTTATGCTCGCCTTGCTTGTTGTTATGGGCACAACGTTGCTTAGCTGCTCTGACGATTTTGGAAGCAAACAACCTATAGAGCAGGTTGTGGTTACAGATACTACAGCAACGTACCAGATAGACAGCATCAATCCGCCACATGTCAATAATGTACAGTTTACTATGGGCATAGCAGCCGTCTATGAATCTGATACAATACTACCACCGCCCCCGCCCCCGGTAGAAGTTTATGCAGCACCTAAAAACATTGACAATGATGTTAAAAGCAATCCTAAAAGCAACTAACAATGAACTACACACTCACAATACCCAAACCCTGCCATGAAAGCTGGGATGGCATGACGCCCGATGCAAAGGGCAGGTTTTGCAGTAAATGTGCCACTACCGTCGTGGATTTTACTACCATGAATGCTGCTGAAGTAGATGCCTTTTTGAATACCACTACCGCTACAAAAATTTGCGGGCGGTTAAAGCCTGAACAATTGCAGCGCAAAAACCGCACGGCTAAAATGGCTTTAACGAGTTTAATCATTGCAGTGTCTGCCACATTTGTGGGCTGCAAGCCTAAAGACGAGGGTTTCCCATTAGGAGAATTAGCCTATCCGGAAGATACTATTAAAAAGGAACAAACAGTTAAAGATACACCTGCTGTAACCGGTAAAGTTCACAACCATGCTGCCGTGCAAAAAGAACAGAAACCCTTGCCGCCACCACCTCAATACACAACAGGCGACGTAATTGTAACAAAACAGCCATCAGACAGTATACCTAATCAATAATGCTGTCTATTGTAACCTTAAAGCGGCAGAATGATCAGAATTTGGGGTTTCGCTATTCTGTACATTACGTTGCATATATTATTGTAAATTTGCTGTAATGGAAAGCAATTTACTCAACACCATACAAACCCCGGCCGATTTACGAAAATTAAATCCTGCACAACTGCCGCAACTGGCACAGGAGCTGCGTGATTTTATTATAGATGTAGTATCGGTTAAAGAGGGGCACCTGGGTGCAAGCCTGGGCGTTACAGAGCTTACCATTGCATTGCATTATGTTTTTGACACCCCTGCCGATTTACTTGTGTGGGATGTAGGGCATCAGGCTTATGGACACAAAATACTTACCGGCCGTAAAGATAGTTTTATAACCAACCGTCAGTTAGGTGGTATATCCGGTTTCCCTAAACGCAGCGAGAGTGAGTACGACACCTTTGGTACCGGGCACAGCAGTACGTCTATTTCGGCAGCATTAGGCATGGCAATCGCTTCACAGATAAAGGGAGATATAGATAAGACCCATATTGCTGTTATAGGTGATGCCAGTATAGCATCGGGTATGGCGTTTGAAGGGCTTAACCACGCCGGCGTTACAGATGCCAACCTGCTCGTTATCCTTAACGATAATGCCATAGGGATAGACCCCAGCGTGGGTGCCCTTAAGCATTATCTTACGCAGGTTAAAGAAGGTAAAAACCCGCGGCAGAATAATATGATAAAGTCGCTAAATTTTGACTATACTGGACCTATAGATGGGCATAACCTGCCGTTACTTATTAAAGAATTGCAAAGACTTAAGGATAAAAAAGGTCCTAAGTTTTTACACATAACTACAACTAAAGGTAAAGGGCTTAAACAGGCCGAAGAAAACCAGGTAAAATACCATGCCCCCGGCAAATTTGATAAACTTACCGGCGAAGTATTGGCAATTGCCGATGCTCACATGCCCCCTAAGTACCAGGATGTTTTTGGCCTGACCTTAGTGGAACTTGCCGTACAGAACGAAAGGATTATAGGGATTACACCCGCAATGCCGTCGGGCAGTTCTATGAAGTTCATGATGGATGCTTTTCCTGAGCGGGCTATAGATGTAGGCATTGCAGAACAGCACGCCGTTACCCTTGCCGCCGGTATGGCAACGCAGGGCATGGTGGTGTTTTGCAATGTCTATTCTACATTTTTACAGCGCGCTTATGACCAGGTTATACATGACGTGGCTTTGCAAAACCTGCCCGTTATATTTTGCCTTGACCGCGCCGGATTAGTAGGCGAAGATGGTGCCACACATCACGGCGTGTATGATATAGCTTACCTTAACTGCATACCTAACCTTATCATTTTTGCACCACTTAACGAAACCGAACTCCGCAATATCTTATATACCGCACAGCTTGGGCTGCCGCACCCCATAGCCATACGCTACCCTCGGGGCAGGGGAGAAAATGTAAATTGGCAGCGACCTTTTAAAGAAATTAAAATAGCTAAAGCAATACAATTACAGCACGGTACAACTGTCGCTGTACTCTCTACAGGGACTATCGGCAATAATGTTACAAAGGCATTAGCACAACTACCTAATGCTCATTTATTTTCACATTATCATTTTGGATTTGTAAAACCCCTTGATGAAAGTGCACTGCATTCTATCTTTAAAAACTATCATAAAATTGTAACAATCGAAGACGGTTGTGTTACAGGTGGCTTTGGCAGCAGCATTACCTCTTTTGCAGCAAGAAACAACTACACGCTGAATATAAGAACGTTAGGTGTACCTGATGAATTTATAGAACATGGGAGTATAGCTCAACTACAACAATACTGCTCTATTGACGTTAATTCTTTAAAAGATATTTTTTCCTTGTGCTAAAAAACGCGATTTTTGCACTCGAATTTCAACTAAACCGTTATACATGAGAATTAAAGCCTGCCTTATTGCCTTATTGCTTATTGCCTTTGTACAAAAAAGCCAGTCTCAGGTGCTCATAACTACTACCCTGCCCGATACTATAAGCCACTGGGAAAAGACCAATACAGTAGGCCTGGACATTAACCAGATAGCTTTTGTAAACTGGAGTGTGGGTGGTAACAACTCTGTGAGTATACTGGCAAAAGGCCACTTTATACGTAAATATTCTTATAAAAATATTAGCTGGTCAAACGAGCTTATAACCAAGTACGGACTTAACAGCCAGGAAGGACAGGAAACCCGTAAGACTGATGACCAGATACAGTTTAACTCCACCTTTGGCTACCGCAGGGACACCGTTTCTAACTGGTATTATGGCGCTAAGTTTAACTTTAACACGCAATTTGCAAACGGGTACTCTTACCCAAATACCACCGATGAAATCTCCGGGCCATTTGCTCCTGCCACCATTTTCCTGGGGGTTGGTGCTGAGTACATTCGTAAAGACTTAGGGCTAAATGCCTATTTCTCGCCCGTTACAGATAAAACCACACTAGTTTATAACCAACGCCTTGCCGACCAGGGTGCTTTTGGGGTTGAAGCCGCTGTTAAAGATGCCGATGGCAACATTATAATTCCGGGTAAAAATTCGCGTACAGAGGTGGGTATTTTAATTACCAACCAGTTTAAAAGGCAGGTATTTAAAAACATAATGCTCGATCAGCGCCTTACGTTGTATACAGACTACCTTAACAATTTTGGCAACGTAGATGTTAACTTTCAAATGCAGCTCGACATGACGGTAAACGAATATGTTAAAGCTAACATAGGCACTAATATTATTTATGACGATGATATTAAATCGACCAGGGAGGTTGATGGCGCTGTTGTGCAGGGTGGCCCAAAAATTCAGCTTAAGCAAATGCTGGGGGTAGGGCTAACCTATACTTTTTAATTTAGATTAAGCACTTGTTGATTACATGTCATTTCGAGCACAATGCAACTCAGTCGAAGAATCTCTTTTCAAATACTGAGATTCTTCCTTCGTCAGAATGACATACTGCATGTTATTGAGCATCTATTTCATTCTGAGCAGTGTACGAAGTCTAAGGATTTAAATTTTCAAGAGGTTCTTCCTTCGTCAGAATGACAAACCGGATATTATTTACTTTGCTAAAATAATACTACTACTTCACTCCCGCAGTAATCGTATTATACAATAACAATGCCTTACCATCGGTAAGTGTACTTACAAAATGGCAAACATGTAACAGCCTATCGTAAAGGTCCATTTTTTCGGTTACAAATTTTTCGGGCAGCAACTTCATGATAAGCTTATCATAATTACCCTCGGTACCTTCAAACTTGTTATTATAAGCGGTACAAAACGTATCCAGAAGCGTGTTGATGATACGGTAGCCTATTACCTCTTTTTCAATAACCTCACGGCTTTGATAAATATTTTTAATACTTATTTTGATGATATCATTCATCTGGGCTGTATAGTTACCCTTGTCTGTGAGCGCATACGGATAGTTACCGGCAAGGATGGCCTCCTCATTTTCTATAAACACGTTAACCGCATCATTAATAAGCGTGCCTATAGCCAGCGCACGCAGGTAGCTTATTCGGTCTTCTTTAGTGGTAAGAGTTTTGTATTTTTCTACCTGAACGGTATCCTTAACCAGTTTTATAAGATATTCGAGTGCGTAATCTTCAGATATCAGTCCAAGGTTAATGCCGTCTTCAAAATCTATAATGGTGTAGCAAATATCATCTGCAGCCTCCACAAGATACGCCAGCGGATGGCGCTCATAGCCCACATCTCCGCCAACCTTATTAGGCATCATACCCATGTCTTTGGCAATATCCTGAAATGACGCCACATCACACTGAAAGAATCCATACTTCTTATCGGCAATATTAGCAGTTGGCTTTTTGGGCAGCGACTCTTTAGGGTACTTCATAAACGCCCCAAGCGTGGCATAAGATATCCTTAGTCCGCCCTCTATACCCGGGCGCGATGCCGTTAGCAGGTTAAAGCCATTAGCATTGCCCTCAAAATCTGTAAGGTCCTGCCACTGTTTATCCGTCAGCAGCCCTTTATATTGCTGGCCACGGCCTGTTTTAAAGTATTCGCCTATGGCTTTTTCTCCACTATGCCCAAAGGGCGGGTTGCCAATGTCATGAGCTAATGCCGCAGCAGCTACAATGGCTCCAAAATCGTTCATGTGGAAACCGTGGATATCATGCAGGTGCGGGTGCTTCTCTATGATCTTTTTACCCACAAGCCTGCCCAGCGACCGGCCTACCACCGATACCTCGAGGCTGTGTGTAAGGCGGGTATGCACAAAATCGGTCTTAGACAGTGGTATTACCTGTGTTTTATCCTGAAGGCTCCTAAAAGCCGACGAGAATATTATACGGTCGTAATCTACCTCAAAGCCCAGGCGTGTTTCGTCCTGCTCCCTGCGCAGCCGCTTGCTTGTATCGCCCTGCCTTTTTAAAGACAGTAACTGTTCCCAGTGCATCATTTTTTTATTTAGAATTGAGATGTGAGATAATAGACGTTAGATAATAGATAAGTGATATCAGATTGAGCTACATTGTTCCCGACAACTAACAACTATTAACAACAAAACTATTTCTTAAGGTTGAATAAAAAGAAATCCCTCGATTTTTTAGGGTAACGCTCATGGCTTATATCGCTTGGGTTCTCTATAACCGATTTGATGGTTATTTTATCGCCTTCTTTAAAACTTGCCATTACATGCTGATAATCCAACAGGTATTCTCCGCTAAAAAAATTGCCGTTCTCATCTTTTTCTATAATCCCGGTGTGTACACCTTTTATAATATCTTTACTCATATTTTTTATTTGTTAGTTGGCTTCATCGTCGCCTTTAGTATCTGTGCCGCCTTTTTTTTGTAGTGCGCTATTATATTTATTAATATCAACCACCAGTGTTTTGCTGATGCTGTCGTGCCACCCTATGGCAAATTGTCCAAACAGGAACGAAAAAGCCTCAAAAGGTATTAGCCTGCACAGCGTGCGTATAAGTATAGCGGTGCTATCTGGTTTGGTGCCATCGCGCATTACCACTTTTGTGCCAGTAATATGTTTAGCGGGTGTACGTGCAGAGAAAGACTCGAAAAGGCCGTAATACATTGTTGAGATAACAATATACAGCAAATTAAATTTTTCGAGGCTGCTTTCGAGATTTCCAATAGCCAGGCCATCATAACCATAATTGGCATATAGAAGGTTTCCAAATTCTCCTATAACTAAAACAATCGCATAGCATATTATAGAATCTATAAAATTGTTGCCAAAACGTTTGGCTTTGTAAGCCAGCATATCATAAGTAATCTCTACATTCCCGAAATTTTCCTTGGGCATAATTCATTTGTATTATTCGGTAAAAATAACAAAAAAGGAGCATTGCTGCCCCTTTAAGTGTTTTATATATGATTTATATGATCAATTAAGACCCGCACATTTCGCAATCATCCGGCTCGGCATTGCGTGAGCGTTCTATCATTGCCTGAAACTCGGTCATCTCTATGGCAGATACTTCTACAGCGGGCGCAGCAATTTTAGGTTTTATAACTGTAGCAGTAGCAAGCTCTGCAACTGGCTCTTCTTTTTTATCGTTATTAAGGGTAAATTTAATAGCATCTACAGCACTCTTAGTCCTTAAATAGTACATACCGGTTTTAAGGCCACTTTGCCATGCATAAAAGTGCATAGAGGTAAGTTTAGAGTATGATGCGTTTTCCATAAACAGGTTAAGCGACTGGCTCTGGTCTACAAAGTAACCACGCTGGCGGCTCATGTCTATAATATCTTTCATACTCATTTCCCATACGGTTTTATACAGGTCTTTAATATCCTGAGGGATAACATCTATATTTTGTATAGATCCGTTTGCCCTCATTACTTCCTGCTTAAGGTTCTCACTCCACAGGCCAAGCTCTACAAGGTCGTGCAGTAAGTGTTTGTTTACCACAATAAACTCCCCTGATAGCACCCTGCGTGTGTAAATGTTAGAAGTATAAGGCTCAAACGCTTCGTTGTTACCAAGTATTTGAGACGTACTTGCTGTAGGCATAGGCGCCATAAGCAGTGAGTTCCTTACACCATGTTCCATTACCTCTGTTCGTAAAGAACCCCAGTCCCAACGGCCGCTAAGGTCGCTGTCTTTAAGGCCCCACATATTATATTGGAATTCGCCCTGAGATATAGGCGACCCAGCAAACGATGAGTATGGCCCTTCTTCCTTAGCCATTTCCATAGATGCGGTAACTGCAGCAAAGTATATGGTTTCGAATATTTCCTGGTTTAATTTTTTAGCTTCGTCGCTGGTAAATGGTAAACGAAGCAGTATGAAAGCATCGGCAAGCCCCTGAACGCCTAATCCTACCGGACGGTGGCGCATGTTGCTGTTCTCTGCCTCAATAACAGGGTAATAGTTCCTGTCGATTACTTTATTAAGGTTTTTAGTAACGCGTTTTGTTACCTGGTATAAAAAGTCGTGGTTAAAGCTGCCATTGTCTACAAACATAGGCAACGATATAGAGGCAAGGTTACACACGGCAATTTCATCTGCCGATGTATACTCCATGATCTCTGTACATAAGTTAGACGAACGGATGGTACCCAGGTTCTTTTGGTTCGATTTCCTGTTAGCCGCATCTTTATACAACATATAAGGCAACCCGGTCTCTATTTGCGACTCTAATATTTTTTCCCAAAGCTCACGTGCCTTAATAGTTTTACGGCCTTTGTTAGCCGCTTCATAGCTTAAGTAAAGTGCATCAAACTCTTCGCTGTGTACACTATAAAGGTTAGGGCACTCGTTAGGGCACATTAATGTCCAGGTGCTGTCTTCCTGCACGCGTTTCATGAACAGGTCAGGTATCCACATGGCAAGGAACAGGTCGCGTGCACGCATCTCTTCTTTACCGTGATTTTTCCTAAGGTCAAGAAAATCAAAGATATCAGCATGCCACGGCTCTATATAAACCGCAAAGCTACCTTTACGCTTGCCACCGCCCTGGTCTACATAACGGGCAGTATCATTAAACACACGCAGCATAGGCACAATACCGTTAGAGGTCCCGTTAGTACCACGAATGTAAGAACCTGTAGCCCTTACATTGTGTATAGATAAACCTATACCACCGGCAGACTGCGATATTTTTGCCGTACTCCTTAACGTATCATAAATACCATCTATACTATCGTCTTTCATAGAAAGCAGGAAGCACGACGACATTTGTGGTTTAGGTGTACCGGAGTTAAATAACGTAGGCGTAGCGTGGGTAAAGAATTTTTTAGACATTAGCTCATAGGTTTCTATGGCCGATGCAATATCGTTAAGGTGAATACCTACAGATACACGCATAAGCATGTGCTGCGGGCGTTCTACAATTTGTCCGTTTATTTTAAGCAGGTATGAGCGCTCCAGTGTTTTAAACCCAAAGTAATCATAATTAAAATCGCGGTTGTATATAATTTTCGAATCCAGTTCTGCCGCGTTTTCCATTATCACGTTATACACTTCGTCGCTTAGTAAAGGCGCCTCCTGGTTAGTGCGTGGGTTAACATAATGGTACATATCGCTCATGGTTTCAGAGAACGATTTCTTGGTATTCTTATGCAGGTTGCTTACCGCAATACGTGCTGCAAGCTGTGCATAATCAGGGTGCGAAATTGTCATAGACGCAGCCGTTTCTGCCGCAAGGTTATCCAGTTCAGATGTTGTTACCCCATCATACAAACCTTCTATAACACGCATTGCCACTTTAACCGGGTCTACCAGGTCGCTAAGGCCATAGCATAAAATCCTTACTCTGTCGGTAATTTTATCAAACATTACCGGCTCTCTTCTTCCGTCTCTCTTTACTACAAACATAAGGCAAATATTATTAGTTAGTTAAGGCATCGCCATACAGCGCAGCCTGCAAAATCAATTTAGTTGGTCAATTTCTTACTCATTAAAAATCAGCATCAAAGCTAATTTTTTGTGCATCTTCGCCGTTGTTAATAACACCTGCTTTCTGGTATTCTGACACCCTTTTTTCAAAAAAGTTCGTCTTTCCCTGCAGCGATATCATATCCATAAAATCAAACGGGTTGCCACCGTTGTACTGCCTTTCGCAGCCCAGCTCTACAAGAAGCCTGTCGGCTACAAACTCCAGGTATTGTATCATTAGTACAGAGTTCATGCCTATAAGGCTTACCGGTAACGACTCTGTAATAAACTCACGCTCTATAGTAAGCGCATCTATAATAATTTCTTTTATCCTGTCTTTAGGCACTTTGTTTACCAAATGGTGGTTGTGTAAGTGCACGGCAAAGTCGCAGTGAACACCTTCGTCTCTTGATATTAACTCGTTAGAAAATGTAAGCCCTGGCATAAGGCCACGTTTTTTAAGCCAGAAAATAGAGCAAAATGCACCCGAGAAGAAAATACCCTCTACAGCGGCAAATGCAATAAGCCTTTCTGCAAACGAGTCGCTTTCTATCCATTTAAGCGCCCAGTCGGCTTTCTTTTTAATGGCCGGGAACACATCAAGCGCACGGAAAAGCTGGTCTTTTTCTACTTCATCCTTAACGTAAGTATCAATAAGGAGCGAGTACGTTTCACTATGGATATTTTCCATCATGATCTGGAAACCATAAAAGAATTTAGCCTCGGCATATTGTACTTCATTTACAAAATTCTCAGCAAGGTTTTCGTTCACGATACCGTCAGACGCGGCAAAAAAAGCAAGAATGTGTTTTATAAAATATTTTTCGTCATCGTTAAGCTTATTATTCCAGTCATTAAGATCCTGGTGAAGGTCAATTTCTTCGGCAGTCCAAAAACTCGCTTCCATTTTTTTGTACCAGTCCCAAATATCATGATGTTTTATGGGGAAAATTACAAAGCGGTTCTTATTCTCCTGAAGTATTGGTTCGATTGCAGACATAGTATCTTGACGTTTATTGTATTATAAAATGATGTGTTATTTTTAGCTGGGATTACAAAGGTTGGCATTTAGAATAGATATTCAAACACATAGTTATCCACAATTGCACATAGTTTTTAACAACGTTAAAAAAATGTGAAAGCGACTACAAATTTATGCATACAACTGAAAAACAGTTATATACAAAATTAATCAATTCTTGAATTTTAATAGAAATCCCTGTGAGAGCGTGGGTTGCAGCGTGATTTTACCGCCTTCTTTTTTGCATAGGGTTATCCTTAAGTTCGGCGGCAACTTTTTCGAGTTCCATGTACCAGTCTTCGCCAAAACGGCGAATTAAGGCTTCCTTTACAAACTTGTAAACGGGTACTTCGAGCTCTTTGCCCAGTGAACATGCAGGGCTGCAAATATCCCAACGATCGTAATTAACCGCAGCAAAATCGCTAAAATCTTTTACACGTATAGGGTACAAATGGCACGAAACGGGTTTCTTCCATTTAACAAGCCCCTGGTTATAGGCCTGCTCTATACCGCAAAGGGCAGTTTTACCGTCAAAGATTACGTAAGCACAATCTTTGTTATCTATAAGGGGGGTTTCAAGGTCGCCATCGGTACCTTTTATCCAGGTTCCCTGCGCCTCTATGGCAGAAATTCCCTGTTTGCGAAGAAATGGCTTAACAATGGGGTAAATATCCTCCAGTATTTTGGTTTCCTCTTCATTAAGCGGTGCACCTGCATCGCCATCTACACAGCATCCTCCGTGGCAGGCCGAAAGGTTGCACACAAATTCTTTTTCTAAAATGTCTTCGGAGACAATTGTTTTACCCATTTGAAACATGCTGCAAAGATAGATAAACTTAGCACATTTAAAGTATGCACACTTGCTCTTAACATAATTTGAACTGATTATAAAATGAGAAAACGCTTTCGTAAACAGTATAAGATGTTATTACACAAAGATGCACAAAGAAGGCACAAAGATTCGCAAAGAGTAAGTACATTTTGCACATTAATCGGGAGATGTATTATTACAATATCCTGATAAATTAAAATTTTATTGGTATATGCCTTATTTATAGGTAATTTTGCACCCACTTTAAACTACTATGGCATGAGTTACGACTGGATAAGCGGCTTTAACTGGAGACAGGTTTTTACCATAAGCATGGTGCTTTTTGCCGTTATAGATATTGTGGGGAGCGTACCCATTATTGTAGACCTGCGTAATAAGCTGGGACACATACACTCAGAAAAAGCATCTATTGTGGCTATGATAATCATGGTGGCCTTTTTGTTTGTGGGAGAGGAGATCCTTAAGCTTATTGGCATAGATGCATCATCGTTTGCCGTGGCAGGGTCGTTCGTGCTGTTTTTCCTTGCGTTAGAGATGATACTGGGCATACGCCTTTACAAAGACGACAACCCAAGCACGGCATCTATAGTACCCATAGCCTTCCCTCTTATTGCCGGCGCAGGTACCATGACTACCCTGTTATCGCTGCGTGCCGCTTATGATAAGGTAAACATTATTGTTGCCATATTTATAAATATTGTTTTAGTATATGCCGTGTTAAAATCGTCGGCTAAAATAGAGAAGGTTTTAGGCAACAACGGGCTTGGCGTAATACGTAAAGTGTTTGGCGTGATACTTTTAGCCATCGCTGTTAAATTATTTGCATCCAATGTTAAACAACTGTTCATATAACACTTATAATTATTAATTTTGAGGGCTGATATATGATTATCAGTATAAAGATATTACCTGATGAAAATTTCTATATATGTATTAATGGCGCTCGCAGCGGGCATCATTATTTTTAACATTACCCAACTGGATTACAATAACTTATTTGAAGGCAACAGTATTATAGGCCTTATAGGTATAGTAGCCTCACTTTGTGCATTGCTGATACTGGCTATATTTAGAAGCGCCCGGTTAATTGACGAAAAAACTTCAAGAAGATAACAAATATGTATGATGTGTTAATTGTGGGCGGAGGCGTTTCTGGCGTTTCATGTGCCCTCGTTATAGGTTCCGGCCTTAAAAGACCTTACGCCCTTGGCAAAAAAGTAGGTATTTTTACCCACCAAAAAGCTTCATCGCTGGCAAACGGCGTTTACAATAATGCTTACGGAATCCCGGCCGGTACCCTTGGTGCCGACCTTATGGAAAGTTCGCTTGCACAACTGCAAACCCTTTACCCCGAAGTAGAACAGCTTCCGGCTGAAAAACTTATGAAAGTAGAAGGCGAAGCAGGAAACTTTACGGTTATTACCAATAAAGGTGAATATCAGGCAAAAAATGTAGTTATAGGAATAGGATCTGCCAATAGCTTTGATATTGAAGGCCTTATGGAATATGTTATACCTAACAAAAAAGCCATACCCGAAAAAAACCGTATACAGCTTGTTAACGATGACCATGTGGTTAAAGAAGGCATCTATGTAGTAGGAACCCTTGCAGGCCACAGAAGCCAGCTAGCTATTGCAGCAGGCAGCGGTGCAGCAGTAGGCGGCGATATCCTTACAATATGGAATGAGGGTAAACATGCACAATCGCACGATAGTGTGCCTAAATAATAGTTGTAGATTTACATACCAGAGGCTGTTCTTTTACGAACAGCCTCTTTTATTTTTAAGAAAATAATACGTGAACAATTTTCTCTATAACAAGTATTAGTAGCTTGGTCATGGTCTTAATTTATTGGTTGGTGCAGCAAATATCTACAATGTTCAAACCATAAAATTGTAAAATTGGGACATTTTGGCAATTAATCCTCAAAATGCCAATATACGTCCTGGTTGCCCAGTTGTGTAAGATTAGATAATAACGTTTTAGGCGGCTGGTTAGTTACTGCCTTAAAATGCTTTATGAAATGTGCCTGGTCGTAATAAAGGCTGTAGAGGGCAACATCTGTTAGGGAATGCCCCTCTTGTTGCGAGTAGTTTAAAGCATTGCGAAACATTACCAGCTTTTTATACTCTTCTACAGATGCGCATAAATGTTTTTTAAACAGCCTTAATAACGTCTTCCTGTTTACGCCTGTAATTTCAGAGAGGTCTTCTACACGTACACTGCCGTTAGAATTTAATATTTCCTGAACCGCCCTTTTTACCACAGGCTCATTAAAAGCTACATACTGACTGTTAAAAAAAGCGTTGAGTGCAGTGGCTTTGTCATCATAAGAAACAGCATGTGTAGCCTCAATAACATTTTTTAACGCGTTGCCAAAGTAAGTGAATTCAGCAAACGAGCGTGTAAAAATATCGCATAGTGGTTTATTAATAAAATGGTTGATGCCTAATGGGTTAAATACAACCCCTATTTTATAAAAACAGCCTGACAGGTTTACATCAAAACTTTGATGCGTATTTATAGAATACAACGCTATAAATTTATCTGACACCGACGGACTTATCGATGTACCCGAATCGGAAAGGGAAACGTCAGAATTAAGATAGATGGTTAAGGCATGCTTGTAATTAGGATAAAAAGCAAACTTATTATGAAACTCAGGATCATTAGAGGAATGAAAATAGTAGTAGTCGATGTGTCTCGCCACTACAGGATCGTTACATTTAATAGTTACAAAATTTCCTTTACGCTCCAATATTTGCTGGTGTTTGGCATAAAAATAAACATTTATATTACATATAGTAATATATAAGAGGAATTATATGGTAACAAGTCTAAATCTAAAAGGAACCTTTAATATATGTTTAGGGAAGGCTTAACAAAACATTTTCAATCTGTACAGTAGTTTCGCATAGAAATTAAACCTAATCAAAATGAAAAAACTAATTTGTTCTATGGCCTTATTGGCTTTTGGATAAACGCATGCACAGGAAGTAACTACCCTTGGCGTACCGGCAGGCAACGGATTTAATAATGGTGATGTTTTTATTACAGGGTCTATAGGTATAGGATCTGAATCTACAGGAGACAACAAAACAAATTCGTTTAACATATCTCCAAAGGTAGGTTACTTTGTAACTCCAAACATTGCGTTAGGTGTTGCATTAGGATATACGCATGGTAAACAAGAAGCTCCGGAAACTGCCGATATTAAATCGACCGAACTATCTGTAGGTGTTTTCGGAAGATATTATGCTACTCCTGCAAACAGCTTCTCGGTATTTGGAGAACTTGGTGTAGACTATATTCACTCTAAAATTGAAGCAGTAACCGAAGATAACAGTAACGCACTGCGCATTGCTTTAGCACCGGGTGTTAACTACTTTATTTCTAAAAACTTCGCATTAGAAGCTAAATTCGGAATTTTAAGCTACAGGACTGATAACCCTGATGCAGATGGCGTTCAAAATACCGACCAGTTTAATTTTGGTTTAAACCTGAGCGACATTAAAATAGGAGCTATATACAGGTTTTAAGAATTTAAACTATTAATATACCTGAAAGTCCTTACGAAAAGTAAGGGCTTTTTTTATGCTTTTAGTGAACTAATTCAACATGGATACCATTAACCTAATTTTAAAATTAATTTTTTATTAAATTATTTTTAGTCTAATCTAAATTTATACTTTTGTAAAACTAATTATAAACTTAGACATGAAAATATTTTACGCATTATTACTATTAACAAGTCTTTCAGCCTACTGCCAAACCGGAAGCATAAACGGAACAATAACCGACGGTACCGGCCCCGTTCCTGCAGCCCATATAATTGTGAGTCCGCTTGGTGCTACCTTAGCTGCAAACGAAAATGGAAAATATGAAGTTGAAAACGTACCCTATGGTAACTATGAGGTTATTGTTAGCACCGTGGGTTTAAAAACTGTGAGAAAAAAAATAAGTGTAAACACCCCTAAACCGGTAACCCTGAACATAGTGTTGCAGGAAGACACCCAAGCACTCGAAGAAGTAGTTATTACCGGAACTATGAAAGAGGTAAGCCGCAGCGACAGCCCTATACCCGTAGAAATAATAACGCCGAAACTTTTTAGGAAAAACCCTACACCAAGCTTGTTCGAAGCGGTGGGAATGATAAATGGTGTACAGCCACAGCTTAACTGCAACGTGTGCAATACCGGCGATATACACATAAATGGTATGGAAGGACCTTACACAATGATATTAATAGACGGCATGCCCATAGTAAGCTCATTATCTACAGTATATGGCCTTAGCGGAATACCGAATAGTATTGTAGAGCGCATTGAGGTTGTAAAAGGTCCGGCATCATCATTATATGGGTCTGAAGCGATGGGCGGCATAATAAATGTTATTACTAAAGCACCCTACAAAGCACCACGCATAAGTGCCGATTATTTTTTTACAAGTTGGGGTGAACAAAGCGTAGATGCTGCCGTAAAATTAAAAGTAGCAAAAGCAACATCGTTACTGGGCGTTAACTACTTTAATTACAATATAAAAGCCGACAAGAACAGGGATAATTTTACCGATGTTACCCAGCAAAACCGCATTTCTGTTTTTAATAAGTGGAATTTTGACCGTAAAGAAAACCGACAGTTTAGCCTTGCCGGCCGCTATGTATATGAGGACCGTTGGGGCGGCGAAATGAACTGGACAAAACAATGGCGCGGCAGCGACAGTATTTATGGAGAAAGCATTTATACCAAACGTGCCGAACTTATAGGATTGTACCAGCTACCTACTACCGAGCGTATTTTTACACAGTTCTCTTACAACTGGCACGACCAAAATTCATATTATGGCTTTACACCATATATGGCTACCCAACAGGTAGGTTTTGTACAGGCCTATTGGGACAAGCAATTTGGCAGCAGCCAAAACTTTTTGTTAGGTGCCGCCATGCGATATACAAAGTATGACGACAATACTCCTGCCACAGCAAGGGAAAATGGTACTAACATACCGCAAAAAACGCCACTCCCCGGCTTTTTTATTCAGGATGAGTGGACAATTACCCCTAAACACATGCTGCTTGGCGGTTACCGCTTTGATCATGACATAAACCACGGTGGCATACATTCGCCAAGGGTGGCCTATAAGTTTGCACCTAATAAAAATAATACGGTAAGGGCAAGTTTTGGTACCGGCTTTAGGGTAGTAAACCTTTTTACCGAAGACCATGCCGCACTTACCGGCGCCCGCGATGTTATTATTGCCGAAGCACTAAATCCTGAAAGATCATACAACAGTAACCTGAACTATGTTCTTAAAATCCCAACCGAAACGGTACTTATAAATTTTGATATTACCGGTTTCTATTCCTACTTTACCAATAAGATCGTTGGCGATTTTGATACAGATCCTACAAAAATCATTTATGATAACCTTAATGGGCATGCCATATCTCAGGGGGTATCTTTAAATACTGATCTTGTTTTCCCGTTCCCGTTAAAGGTTATGGCAGGAATATCATATATGGATGTTTTTCAGAAAGAGAAAGATGCACTGGGTATGGAGAAAAAAACGCAGCAATTGCATGCGCCAAGGTGGTCGGGTAATTTTATAGCAAGCTATAACCTGCCCAACAATTACAGTGTAGATGTTACCGGAAACTGGTATGGACCTATGCGCCTGCCAGTATTGCCTAATGATTATCGCCCGGCATATTCGCCCTGGTTTTGTATTGCCAATGTGCAGTTTACCAAAAAAATGGATTACGGGCTGGAGTTTTACGGGGGTGTGAAAAACGTTTTCGATTTTGTACCTAAGTATGCCCTAATGCGCCCGTTTGACCCTTTTAATAAAAATGTAAATGACCCGGTAAATAACCCTAACGGTTATACGTTTGATACCAGTTATAACTACGCATCATTACAGGGAAGAAGGGTGTTTTTAGGGGTACGCTATAATCTGCTTTAAAATTAGTACAGTTTTCAGTTGCAGTTAGCGCTGCTAACTGCAACTGAAAACTATTTTATTTGCTTATAGCAATAGGTTCTTTATTCTCGTTGATGGCTACAAAGGTAAAGTTACCGGTTATTGCTTTTTCGCGCTTAAGCGAATACATATCTTCTACATAAATTTCTACGTGTACCTGCATACTGGTATTACCTATGTGGCCTACTTTACCTATAAATTCGGCAAAAGTGCCGGCAGGAATAGGCTTTTTAAAATCGATACGGTCGCTGCTAACGGTAACCACGCGCTGGCGGCTAAAACGGGTGGCGGTTATAAAGGCTACCTCGTCCATTAAATGCATTGCTGCACCACCAAAAAGGGTATCGTAATGATTTGTAGTATTGGGGAAAACAGCTTTAAATATATGTGTCTCTGCTGCGGCTATTTTTTCTTCTAATGTCATTCTTTAGTTTTGCTGTGTTCTTAAATTACCCCAAATTGCATAGCTGGCTCCCCAAGTAAATCCTGCGCCAAAGGCAGTAAATAATACTTTGTCGCCGGCTTTAAAATCATTTTGGTAATCCCATAGAACAAGCGGTAGAGTAGCAGCGGTAGTATTGCCGTAACGCTGAATGTTTACTTTTACCTTTTCTTTTGCCACGCCAAGGTTTTGGCCTACAGCATCTATAATACGCAGGTTTGCCTGGTGCGGCACTACCCAGTCTATATCATCGGCAGTAAGGTTGTTGCGTTGCAACACATCGTTACAAGCAGAAGTCATACCTTTAATAGCGCTTTTAAATACAGTGCGGCCATCCTGCTGCACATAATGTTGTTTTTGGTGAACGGTATCTTCGGTAGAACCTAAAGACGACCCTCCTGCAGGAACCGAAAGGAACTGAACCCCCTTACCATCTGTCCTGAATATGTTATCCTGAAGTCCCGCGCCATCAGTACTGGCTTCTAAAAGCACAACGCCACTGCCATCGCCAAAAAGGATGCAGGTATTACGGTCTTCATAATTTACAATGCTGCTCATTTTATCGGTACCGGCTACCAGTACTTTTTTGTACCTGCCAGACTCTACAAAGGCAGCCCCTGTACTAAGGGCATATAAAAAGCCACTGCATGCCGCATTAAGGTCGAAACCAAAGGCGTTAGTAAGCCCGGCTTTTTCGCAGGCCACTACGGCAGTTGGGGCAAGCACCCTGTCGGGTGTAGAAGTTGCAAGCACAAGGCAGTCGATCTCTGTAGGATCTATGCCTGATTTTTCTAAAAGGTCTTTAATTGCAAGGGCTGTCATGTCAGATGTTGCCATGTTTGGGTCGCTTGCAATCCTTCGTTCATTTATACCGGTGCGCGCCACGATCCATTCGTCGGTAGTTTCTACCATCTTCTCAAGCGCAGCATTATCTAAAATAGTATCGGGCACATAACCCCCTATGGCAGTAATAACTGCATGTGTTGTATTCATTATTGGGCATTGTTGGAAATGCAAATATACCAACTATCTTAGTTAAAAGAAAAATAAAACGGGACTGAAACGCTTTGTAAGTAAATTTCTTGCTTATTTTGCATATTCATGCCTCTTTAAACAGCCAGCACCGCCTGCACATTAAACTTTTTTGCACTATCTTACATGGGTTATTTTAAGCACTATAATTAACTAATTTTTTATACAAATGACAATATTAATTATTGCCTTAATTGTAATTGCCATCATTATTACTATACCTCTTGTAATAGCACTCATTGTAAAAAGATCATATTATGTAGAACGCAGTATTTTTATAAACAAACCCGTAACCGAAGTTTTTGATTATGTAGCTCATATAAAAAATCAAGTGCACTATAATGTATGGGTTCAGGCCGACCCCAACCTTAAACAGGAATTTATGGGGACAGATGGTACCGCTGGGTTTATAAACACATGGAACGGCAATAATAAAGCAGGCGAAGGCAGGCAGGAAATTATTAACATTATACCTAATGAACGTATTGATTTACGTTTACAGTTTATTCGCCCGTTTAAAAGCACGATGCTTGGCAGCACATTAACACAAAACGTACAGGAGGACAGCACTAAAGTAACATCTATAGTAAGTGGTAAGAGCAAATATCCCATGAATTTAATGAACCTTGTTATGGACAAAATGCTGGGTAAGGATATGGACACCAACCTTAATAACCTGAAAGCCATTATAGAGAAGCGGTAAGAGACGCTGCCGGCAATAGTAAATTTTGAGTCGCAGCTTTCCATTTCGACCGTAGTGCAGCGGAGCAGAGAAATCTCATAATTAGTATAACAATAAATCACCAACCACCTAACTGATAGATTATTAATCAAGGCGTAAATTTGTAACATAAAGTTAAACCTAAAACTACGACTATGTTTAAAGATGTAAAAGCTTTTAGTGGCTATTCTGCTAATGATATTGGCAAAGCCACAACGTTTTATCGCGATATTTTAGGCCTTACCGTAAAAGAAGGTATGGAAGGCATATTAGAACTACACATTGCAGGCAGTACACCCGTTATTATTTACCCAAAGCCTAACCATGAGCCGGCAACCTTTACGGTTCTTAACTTTCCGGTGCCGGATGTAGAAGAAGCTGTGGCCCAACTAAAAAGCAAAGGCGTAACCTTTGAGAGCTACGACCTGCTGGATTTTAAAACCGACGACGACGATATTTTTCGTGGTGGCGGCCCGGTAATAGCATGGTTTAAAGACCCTGCCGGGAATATATTATCGGTTTTAGAGGAATCGTAAAATAGTTTTCAGTCGCAGCTTACTATCAAAAGATAAAGCTTCGGAGGAGCGACATGTTTATAGTGTAAAATATCTATTAATTTTCAGAGCTTCGGAGAAGAGGGAGTCTCAAAACTATGAGACTCCCTCTTTAATTTTTTTCTTTAACAGAAAATCATCAGAAATTGAGCTAGCATCTTTTCAAAATTTGCAATTATGCGAATTTTGTTTGAAGTATTCTTAACAAATTTTTCGATTTTTGAGTTCTGATACAGCCTCTTCTCCGAAGCTCTGACATTTGGTATCAAATAATTCTCTACAAACATGCCGCCTCTCCGAGGCTTGACCAGGTATATTTAATAAAAACAGAAAAAATAAAAATTTATTTGGCTGCATTAAAATAATTACTACATTAGCAAAATACAATTACGCAGTAATGAACACGACAATATTTTTTAACACCTATTTTTATTTCTTCTGGAACGAGGACAGGGGTTGTATTGTTGTATAAGAACTTAAAAAGAAAATAAAACAATAGATATAATCCCGATGTAAGTCGGGATTTTTTTTTGATCAAAATTTATGGAAACAAAAATTGCTATACAGGGTATAAAAGGGTCTTTTCACCATCAGGTGGCAGGCGAGTATTTTGGCACAAATACCATTCTGGAAGAATGCATGTCGTTCCCCATATTGGTACAAAGCCTGTTACAAAACCGCACCGGGCTTGGCATTATGGCACTCGAAAATTCTATTGCCGGGTCCATTATTCCCAACTATGCGCTTATAGACCACAACAACCTGCACATTATAGGCGAGCATTACCTTAACATCCACATGAACCTTATGGCGCTGGAGGGGCAAACCATTGAAGATTTAACAGAGGTACACTCCCACCCTATGGCGCTGTTGCAATGCAGCGATTTCTTTGCACGCTACCCGCACATAAAACTGGTTGAAAGTGTAGATACCGCCGAAACTGCCCAACGCATACATAATAATAAGATAAAAGGGATGGGCGCTGTGGGAAGCCCTATTGCGGCCGAGATGTTTGGCTTACCCATACTGGCAGCAGGCATACATAACATTAAGAATAACCAAACGCGCTTTGTTATCCTTAAAACGGTAAACAAGGCGATACCTAAGGAAGAGATCAATAAGGCATCGATAAAATTTGAGCTTGACGATACTCCCGGCAGCCTGGCAACATTGCTTAATGTAATGAACAACTGCAAGCTTAACCTTACTAAGATACAGAGCATGCCCATTGCCGAAACGCCTTTTAAATACTCATTTTTTGTAGATATAACTTTCGAGAAATACAAGCACTACGAAAAGGCAAAGGCAATTATAGAATTAATGACCACCCATTTTAAAGTACTGGGCGAATATAAAAAAGGAAACGCATGATAGCACCCGCACAAAGGCTTGAAGAGGTAAAAGAATACTACTTCTCGGCAAAACTAAGGGAAGTACGACAAATGGTAGCCGATGGCAAAAAAGTAATTAATATGGGTATCGGCAGCCCCGATATGCCACCATCTGAAGCGGTTATAAATACCATAAGTGCATCAATGCACGATGCCAAAGCTCACGAATACCAAAGCTACCAGGGATTGCCGGAGTTACGGGAAGCAATCGCTGCGTTTTACAGTACGCACTTTGGCGTAAGCCTTAACCCGGAAAACGAAATATTGCCGCTTATGGGCAGTAAGGAAGGGATCATGCACATATCTATGGCCTTTTTAAACGAAGGCGATAAAGTGCTGATACCAAATCCGGGTTACCCAACCTATACGTCTGCCACAAAACTGGTGGGTGCTGTGCCTGTGTTTTATAACCTATCTGCCGATAATAACTGGGAACCTGATTTTGAGGCTTTAGAAGCATCTGATTTATCAACGGTAAAAATAATGTGGGTTAATTATCCGCACATGCCTACAGGCGCTAAAGGCAGCAAGGCAATGTTTACAAAGTTAGTGGCATTTGCAAAAAAGCATAATATACTATTAGTAAACGACAACCCATACAGCTTTGTACTGAATGATGAACAGCTATCTGTTTTCCAGATAGAAGGCGCAAAAGAGGTAGCGCTGGAACTGAACTCACTAAGCAAAACCTTTAACATGGCCGGATGGCGCGTAGGTATGGTTAGCGGCAGCGCAGCCTTAATAGATGCCGTACTAAAAGTAAAAAGCAATATGGACAGCGGTATGTTTTATGGCATACAAAAAGGCGCCATTGCTGCATTGCAAAGCGGTCCGGACTGGTTCGCATCGCTTAACGCTGTATACACCAAAAGACGTGAGCTGATTTTTAAATTAGCCGATTTACTTGGCTGTACGTATAACAGCAATACAGCAGGTCTTTTTGTATGGGCAAAATTACCCCAAGGCATAGAAGATGCCGAAAAATATGTAGACAGCATATTGTATGACAAACATATTTTCCTCACACCGGGAACCGTTTTTGGAAGCGCGGGAGAGGGATATGTACGTTTTTCGCTGTGTGCCGATGAAGCCGTAATAACCGAAGCCATTAAACGATTTTAAATACGTCTAAAGTTGAAAGTTACAGGCCTGACAACCAAAAACCAACAACTAACAACCAAAATTATGAAAGTATACGTTATAGGCTTAGGCTTAATAGGTGGTTCACTGGCATTGGACATTAAAAGAGAATTTCCCGAAGCTGAAATTTTTGGCATAGATGCCAATGAGCAGCATATTGAGGAAGCCACTAAACTGGGCATCATTAGCGAAGCTGCAAACATAAAAGATCTGGCGCATGCCGACTTGGTTATTGTTGCGATACCGGTTAATTATATTGCGCAATTGCTGCCACAAATACTGGATAACATAGGCGAACACACCATCGTTTTTGATGCAGGATCTACCAAAGCAGCCATTTGCAAAGCGGTAGAAAACCACCCTAAACGCAGGAATTTTATTGCTATGCACCCCATTGCAGGAACAGAGTTCAGTGGACCATCGGCGGCAATAACAGGGTTGTTCAGTGGCAAGACCAACATTATTTGCGAAGTTGAAAAAACAGCCTTTAAGCTACAGGAAAAAGCACTGGCATTATTTAACGCCATTGGTATGAGGATACGTTATATGGATCCGGTTTCGCATGATACACATATTGCTTACGTATCGCACCTTTCGCATATAAGTTCGTTCATGCTGGGCAAAACGGTTATAGAAAAAGAAAAAGACGAGCGCGACATTTTTGATATGGCCGGGAGTGGTTTTGCCAGTACGGTTCGCCTTGCTAAGAGTTCGCCTACCACATGGGCATCAATATTTAAAGAAAACAAAACAAACGTAAGTCAGGCATTGCAACAGTATATTGCTAATTTGCAAAACTTTCAGCAGTTGCTGGACAGTGAAGATTACAACGGCATGTTTGATGAAATGGAAAATACCAACAGGATAAAGAATATACTGAACGGGATAAATTAAGACAGACAAATTGATAATAGACATTAGATAAAAGATATAAAAATAAAGCATTATGGAAAATAGCACCGCATTACGCACATGGTTAGACGATTTTAAACTGGAACACCCACTTGTAATTGCAGGGCCATGCAGCGCCGAGACTGAAGAGCAGGTATTAAAAATAGCACACGAACTTAAAGACAGCGATGTAAGCATTTACCGCGCAGGCATCTGGAAGCCCCGCACCCGCCCGGGAGGGTTTGAGGGTGTGGGTGCAATTGGCCTAAAATGGCTGCAAAAGGCAAAAGCCGAAACAGGCCTGCTTATGGCTACCGAGGTAGCAAACGCTACTCACGTAAAACTGGCTTTAGAACACGATATAGATGTGTTGTGGATAGGTGCGCGCACTACCGTAAACCCATTTGCAGTTCAGGAAATTGCCGATGCCCTGCAGGGAACCGATAAAATTGTACTGGTTAAAAACCCGGTAAACCCTGATTTGGCCTTATGGCTTGGCGGCGTAGAGCGTTTATACAATGCCGGCATTACAAAACTTGGGGTTATTCACCGCGGGTTTTCTACGTACGAAAAAACAAAATACAGGAACATTCCGGAATGGCAGCTGGCTATCGAGCTGCAAAATAAATTTCCTGATTTACCCCTCATCGTTGACCCGAGCCACATTACCGGCCGCCGCGACATGATACAGGAAGTGTCTCAGCAGGCGCTCGACCTTAACTACGACGGACTTATTATAGAAACACACACCGACCCTGATAACGCCTGGAGCGATGCTGCACAACAGGTTACCCCTACCCGCCTTAAGCAAATTTTTGAAGACCTTAAAGTGCGTAAAGAAACCGGGCATGGTGCCGACTATGACAGTAAAATGGCAGCACTGCGTGTAAGCATTGATGATTACGACAATAAAATTATAGAAATACTGGGCAAGCGTATGGCTGTAGCCGGACAGATAGGAGCTGTAAAAAAAGAATTTAATGTAGCAGTATTACAAAACAAACGCTGGAACGAAATATTAGATAAGATGACAGCACAGGGCACAGAAAAAGGCCTTACCGAAGATTTTATTGTAGATATTTTTAAAGCTATTCACCAGGAAAGTATTACGCACCAGGAGAAGGTGATAAATAATTAAGAAATTATGATAATTTAACAAAATTATAGTATTATTGCACAACCAAAAAAACAACATAATGAAAAAAATTATTACAATTTTACTTATTCTGTTAGCAGGTATTGTGCATGCTCAAACAGATAAAATTTACAAACACAGTGGCGAAACTATTGATGGAAAAGTTATACGTCTTGACGAATATACTGTAGTTTATAAATATGATGGAGAGGACGCGGAAAACACCATTAGCAAATATGCAATTCAAAAAATAGTATACGGTAAAACTGGGCGTGTTGAAGATGTCACGGAAAAAATTGAAATTAATAGTAAAGAAGATTGGGAAAAAGTAATTATTCTTGAGGAGAAATCTTACATAGCGGGCCTTAAAAAAGGTGAAGATGTGAGAGGTAAGACCGGCCTTATTAATTACCATTCTGGAAATAGCGGAGACAAAAAGGCTGAAAAAAAACTAAAGATGGATGCTGCTGAAAAAGGATATGCATTTATTTTAATGACTGCTGACAAATCAACAGTTGGAGCCTCTTCTAATGGACTTGGAGGCTCTCAACAAATAAAAAAAGGTATTGGTTATAAATACCAATAAAAAAATTAGATTATACCATTAAGGCTACCCGCAACGGTAGCCTTAATTTTTTAAAATTATTTAGTAATAAGGCTATGCCTATATTATTATCTTTGCAGTATGACAGGATTGGTATATAAATCTACGGGGAGCTGGTATACCGTAAAAACAGATGATGGTACTGCATACGAATGCCGTATTAAGGGCAAACTACGCATGAAAGGCATAAAAAGCACTAACCCTGTTGCCGTGGGCGATATTGTAAACTTTGACCTTGAAGAAACCACCGATATTGTTACAGGGATTATTACCGGTGTACAGGATAGGGAAAACTATATTGTACGCAAATCTGTCAACCTGTCTAAGCAAATGCATATTATTGCAAGCAACATAGACAAGCTTTTCCTGCTGGTTACCATAAATAACCCGCCTACTGCCACAAGCTTTATAGACCGTTTTCTGGTTACTGCCGAGGCTTACGGCATTACAGCAATTCTTGTATTTAATAAAATTGACACCTACAGCGAAGAAACCAAATATGAACAAATGTACCTTGAGCACATTTATAGCAAAATAGGTTACAAGAGTTTAAAGGTATCTTCAGAATCTTTAAGTGGTATAGAAGAACTCAAGGCTGAAATGAAAGACAATGTAAGTATGTTCTCGGGCCATTCGGGTGTGGGTAAGAGTACGCTGGTAAACACCATTCAGCCGGAATTTAACCTTAAGACCAAAAAAATATCCGAGCAGCACAGCCAGGGGCAGCATACTACGACTTTTGCCGAGATGTTTGACCTTGATTTTGGCGCAAAAATTATAGACACTCCCGGTATTCGCGGTTTTGGCATGGTAGATATGGAAAAAGCCGAGATAGGCCATTACTTCCCCGAATTTTTCGCCATAAAAGACCAATGCAAATACCATAACTGCATGCATAAAGACGAACCTCATTGTGCCGTTAAAGCCGCTTTAGAGAACGAAGATATTGCATGGTCGCGCTATCGCAGCTATCTGCAAATGCTGGATGGCGAAGACGAACATTACCGCACCGATATTTATGCCGATGGTAGAAATAACGATACCGAGTAATGAAAGCCGTACTGCAACGCGTTAGCGAAGCATCTGTAACTATAGATGGCGAGAAAGTAGCTGCTATACAAGCCGGCCTGCTTATACTTGCAGGCATAGAAGATACCGACAATCATGAAGATATTGCATGGCTTACCGCAAAAATTGCCAAACTCAGGATTTTTAATGACACGGACGGGGTTATGAATTTATCGGTTCAGGAAACCGGTGGCGATATCATTGTTGTTAGTCAGTTTACATTGCATGCCAGTACTAAAAAAGGCAATCGGCCGTCTTATATTAAAGCTGCCCGCCCGGAAGTTGCCATCCCTCTATATGAAGCATTTATACTTAAAATAGAAAAGGAAACAGGAAAAAAAATACAAACAGGCCGCTTTGGTGCCGATATGAAAGTGGCTCTTGTAAACGATGGCCCTGTAACTATTATTATTGACACAAAAAACAAGGAGTAAAACAACCGTTACTACTTTTGTTTTTTATAACATTAACATTACACCAATAAAATGAACATACAAAACGCACAGCTGGATGTAGACAACTGGATAAAAGAGCACGGTGTGCGCTACTTTAACGAGCTTACTAATATGGCACAACTTACTGAGGAGGTAGGCGAGGTTGCCCGTATTATTGCACGCCGTTATGGCGAGCAAAGCGAAAAGGAAAGCGACAAAAACAAAGACCTGGGCGAAGAGCTTGCCGATGTGGTTTTTGTAGTGCTGTGCCTGGCTAACCAAACCGGGATTAACCTGCAGGATGCCTTTGATAAAAAAATGGATTTAAAAAGCGGCCGCGACCATGACCGCCACCATAATAACGAGAAGCTTAAATAATTTTCTTATTTTTGGCTTAACGGCTCATTTTTGGCCGAAACGATTATGGATATTACATTACAACTACACAGGCCTGTAGCATCTGCAGCAATTACAATAACGGGAAGCAAATCAGAAACCAACAGGCTGCTGTTACTGCAGGCGTTGTATCCCGGTATAAACATACAAAATATATCAGAGTCGGATGACAGCATCGCCATGCAAAATGCACTGGCAAGTACGAGCGATGTTATAGACATCCATCATGCTGGTACCGGAATGCGTTTTCTTACTGCCTATTTTTCTTTGCAGGAAGGCCGCACCATAACCCTCACGGGATCGCAGCGCATGCGCGAACGGCCAATAGGAGTATTGGTAGATGCCCTGCGCAGCCTCGGCGCCCAAATAGAGTATATAGAAAATGAGGGCTATCCTCCACTTAAAATAACCGGGCAGCAACTTACTAAAAGCAGCGTTGCAATTAAGGCCGGTGTAAGCAGCCAGTACATTACCGCACTATTGCTAATAGCCGGCCGCCTTGAAAACGGATTCGAACTTACTCTTGAAGGCGAGCTTACTTCTATACCCTACATTAAAATGACCTTGGGACTGCTTAACGAAGTGGGTATAGAAAATAGTTTTGAAGGGAATGTTATAACGGTAAAATCGGCAATGGGCAATGGGCAATTAGCAATGGGCAATGAGCAATTAGCAAAAGGCAAAAGGCAATCAGCAATTGGCAATCAGCAATTGGCAGACCAGAGTGAAGCTCAATCTAAAATCTACAATCTAAAATCTGAAATCCCAAAGGAATCTGAAATCTCGAAGCAAATCGTCGTAGAGAGCGACTGGAGTTCGGCTTCCTATTTTTATTCTATAGTGGCATTGGCAGAAGAAGGAACTGAGATAACCCTGTCATCATATAAACATGATAGTTTACAGGGCGATAGTGCATTGGCTGAAATCTATAAAGAGCTTGGTATAGAAACTGTTTTTAAAGATAATACCATTACACTAAAAAAGCTGAACTATCAACCGGCAACCATCAACCTTGAGCTAAATAACACCCCCGATATTGCACAGACTATTGCCATTACCTGTTTTGGCTTAGGCATAGGCTGCCATTTAACGGGATTACACACACTCAAAATTAAGGAAACCGACCGCCTTGAAGCCCTTAAAACCGAACTGGAAAAATTTGGTGCTACACTATCGATTACAGACCATAGCCTTACGTTGCAACCTCATTCTCTTTTCGAGAATTTGAGAGAAGCTGGCACCCCTGCTTTGGAAGGGAAGGGGGAGGCCGCCGTTTTTATCTCCACCTACAACGACCACCGTATGGCTATGGCTTTTGCACCGCTTGCCATTAAAACCCCTATAGGTATTAAGAATGCTGGTGTAGTATCTAAATCATACCCCACTTTTTGGGAAGATATTAAGGTGCTGGGGTTCACAATAAACACTCTGTAATACACTGACAATCAGTATTATTTGTAAATAAATGCCAAAACACTTGACAACGCCTCCTTTGCAGTAGTATATTTGCATACATTTAAACGTATATATGAAATTATCAAACTTCAATTTCAACCTGCCCAAAGAGCTTCTGGCAGAATATCCTTCAGAAAACAGGGATGAGTCAAGGTTAATGGTTATAGACCGTAAAACCAAAACCATAGAGCACAGGCAGTTTAAAGATATCATAGATTATTTTGGCGAAGGCGATGTAATGGTGCTTAACAACACTAAAGTATTTCCTGCCCGCCTTTATGGCAATAAAGAAAAAACAGGTGCACGCATAGAGGTTTTCCTTTTAAGAGAACTTAACAGCGAGCAGCGCCTTTGGGATGTTTTAGTAGACCCGGCACGTAAAATACGTATTGGTAACAAATTGTATTTTGGCGATGATGACAGCCTTGTTGCCGAGGTTATAGACAACACAACGTCGCGCGGAAGGACACTTCGATTTTTATACGATGGTTCTTACGAAGAGTTTAGAAATAAACTTACTGAGCTGGGAGAAACCCCGATACCTAAATACATAAACCGTGAGGTAGAGCCTGAAGATGCAGAGCGTTACCAAACTATATATGCTAAAGAAGAAGGTGCTGTTGCAGCGCCTACTGCGGGGCTGCACTTTTCTAAACACTTATTAAAAAGGTTAGAAATTAAAGGTGTTGAATTTGCAGAAATTACACTTCACGTAGGGCTTGGTACTTTTAACCCGGTTGAGGTAGAAGACCTTTCTAAACATAAAATGGACAGTGAAGAACTTATTATTACCCAAAAAGCCTGCGATATTGTAAATAACGCCAAAGCTAAAAAAGGTAAGATCTGTGCTGTAGGTACTACAAGCATGAGGGGCATGGAAAGTTCTGTTTCATCACAACGCACACTTAATCCTTACACAGGGTGGACAAACAAGTTTATTTTCCCTCCGTATGATTTTAGCGTAGCCGATTGTATGATCACTAACTTTCACACACCAAAAAGTACATTGCTTATGATGATCTCTGCCTTTATGGGTCATGATCTTATGAAAAAAGCATACGAAGAGGCAATTGCCGAAGGCTACAGGTTTTACACCTATGGCGATGCAATGCTAATACTATAATTACATTTTTATGTAATGCAAAAAAGCGGCTTTGATAAGGCCGCTTTTTTTGTGGTAATATTTGGCAACTATAGTGTAGCCTTCTGCTTTCTGATATTTTTAAATATAAAATAACAAGCCCACGATAAAGTAATATATATAATTATCCTAAATATAAAATCGACAAAGAAAATTAAATTGCCGAAAGGTTCAGACTGATACATCATCCACGAAGATGGCATGTAATCACGATGTAAAGACACGGTAATCAGAACAAATTTTTCTATAGACAGGAACAGCAGGAAACCAACAATGAGCCTGGCTATCTTCTGCTTTTGCACAATAGGTATCCATAGCAATTGCGAAGAAACAAATAGTAAAACCGGTGGTAACCAGAACCCAAATGCATATCGGCCGCTAAGCCTGTGCTGTAAATTATTGCTTTGCTCAGGATCATTAAAGGAAATGTACAATCCTGCAATCCAGAACATAAGATAAATCAATCCTGAAACGGCTACAATGTAATTTGCCGATTTATCGATATCTTTAATAAGCAAATTATTCCTGTAAAATAACGACACAACAATCCATACAAATGTATAGAGGCCATAGCCGGCAAAGAGGCAAAGGTCTATGAGGTGTAAAACCATATTTATATCTTCCATCTTATTAATTTACAGGCAAAATCAATCTTCCTTACTAACTTCAAGTTCCTTTATTTCGCCGGTGTTTACATCGCGCAATACCAGTTTTGCCATCTGGCTCGCCGATTTGTGCGAGTGTGTAAGTATGCTGCACACATCTACACCTTGGTAGGTTTTGCCATCAAACTGCAAAATTTCGTCGCCGGGTAAAATAATGTTGTTCCATAGTTTACCCCACACAATGCCCACTACAAGCTTGTTGTTTTTTACAGTTGGGGTAAAAGGCCAGTCGGTCACCTCTAAGTCTATAATGCCGGTTTTATACGGTTCAAAATAAAAAGCCTTGTTTTTATAGTCGAGCGTTACTAAACCATGTTTAAATAAATTAGCCCCAATGCGCGAACTGTCGCCATAAGTAGTTTCTGTAGTAATATCTTTAAAAACAACGCCATTTAGCAGCAGTTGCGGTGCTTTAACCTTATAATAATTTTCATCTACAGGCGTACCATTAAGCCCCCATGTAAAACTCCCTACGGCCTCTGCCTGTAGGTCGAATAAATTTATGGGTTCAAAAACCGTTTGATAGGCTTTCATGCTCAGGTCATAAAAGCTATCCATACCCGAATCGAATAGTACATGGTCCCTGCCTTTGCTCCTGCCGTTAGATAATTCTATCCAAATGTAAGGGTTACTTTGCACAGGTGTAAGCTGCATAGCCGATGCGTACTTTTTATTAAGGGCCAGTTTTTTAGGGTCATCGGTAAGTGTAAGCAGATGATTTTTAGACGAAAACTGCACAATAGAGTTGCGCAGCAGGTTGCTGCCTATAAGCCCATCGACACCAAAACAGTCGAAAATCGTGGCATCTTTAACCACCACAGTGGGGATATTGTTAAACACTACATTACCCAGTTTTATATTTTGCAGTGCCACTATTTGAAGATCATCTATAATACCGGCCTGGTCGCTAACTGCAACTTTAGACATTACTGCCGGATGCAATTCGTTAAATACCTTTGGGGTAATGCTCATGCCGGCACCGGTATCTACAATAAAGCGGTACGGCCTACCCTGTATGGTACATGCTACAATTACCTTGCTTTTTAATTCCTTATACGGAATTTCAGTATAATAATTTTTCTGTTTTGTACCCCCCTGGTTAAGGCCGCTAAAATCCTGAGCAGATAATAAACTTGCTTGTGTAAGGACTATGTAACAACAAAGTAGAAGTAATTTTTTAAGCATAAATATTGTTTAGTAAGATGCGCGAATGTACTATAACTTATGCCAATAAAAAAGGTGTCGGCCCCTTTACCATTTCTCTAATCTGTAGGCACTGTCCCAAAAGGCAAACTCCAGCCTGCTTGCTGTAACAAAGGCAGCCGTCATAGCTTCCTGTTGGGCGGGTGTAGCATTAGCTCCTGCTGCATCGCAAAGCGCAATTGCTTTATCAACTATATGACCAAACTCCTCACCTGCGTAGGTTGCTATCCAGTCGGCATAAGGGTTTTCATTTGGCATTTGATGTTCCAGTATGTGGTCGCCTATCTTTTTATAGATCCAGAAACACGGCAGTACAGCCGCCATAGCCACGGCAACATCTGCACTGTAAGCGGTGCTTTGCATAAAGTGTACATAATGGTGGCAGGTGGGCGATATTGGAGCACGCTCCCCTACTTCATACTGCTTAAAATAACCGTCATGCAGGGCGTGTTCTACTACAATTGCACCTTCGGCAAAGCGCACAAAATCCAGCATGGTGTTAATATCGGGTACTTTTGCAGCGATTACGGCAAGTGTACGCGCAAAATATTCAAGATAGTGGGCATCCTGCTGCATGTAGTACTTAAATTTTTCAAGGTCGAGCGTTCCGGCAGCCAGTTCTTTTATAAAAGGCATTGCCGTAATAGTATTATATATGGGCAGGGCTTCATGCCATGCGGTGTTACTCCATTTCATTAGTTAATTCAGTTTATTAGTTAGACACTACTATGTAAGTGTAAAATTTGGTATATCCTAAAAGTATGTTTCTGTTTTTAAATAATTATACTATCTATATGCAACCATTTCAAACGTTTAAGCGTCTATGATTATAAAACCGGACTTGTAATCTGAGTTTATATAAAACCAATTAACAAACCAATCACCATGAAACGATTTCTTATTCTATTCGCTTTTGCATATTCTGTTTGTGCCTGTGCACAACAAGCAAGTAAAACCAATCCGACACCCACTAAAGTAAACATTGTAAGTGTGGACAGTAACGACATTTATAAACTCGCACAAAATTCGGGCAAAAAAAACACCTTGTTTTACACCTTTGGCATTTGGTGCGAGCCATGCCGCCTGCATTTACCTACAGCCATTAAACTGGCTAAAGAGTATGATCTGGAATTTTATGTGCTACTGGTAGATCCGCAAACCAGTAATAAGGTTACCAATGCAGTTGATTATTTACAAAAACTCGACAAGGATATTAAAATTGCTATTTTAAAAGACGCTGTGTATGGCGATAAAAGGCAAAAACGAAACACTAAATTTATAACCGAAGTTACTCCGCCACAGTTTGAAATGATCGATGATTATTCTAAATATATTTTGCTAAACAACAAAGGCAAAGTTATCATGGTTACCAATTGGCAGGACAATCCAGATAGCTGGGAAGACGACAGCGATATGGTAAAAATTAAGATCATTCCGTTGTTAAAGAATTAATGTCGTACTCTATCAACACGTACTAATTATCATTTTTTGAGGGTTATAAAAGTGGTTCAGCGGGCCATGCCCTTTACCGGTTGTAACATCTTTACCATGTAAAATAGCATTATGCACATAATCCTGGGCTAACGCTACGGCTTTCGCCAGAGTTTCTCCGTGTGCTATATATGCTGCTATGGCCGATGACAAAGTGCAACCCGAACCATGCATGTTCTTAGTTTCAATTTTATCAGATGTAAAACTCTGAACGTTTCCATTGGCAGTAAAAAGCAGCGAGGTAAGCTGGTCCTTTTGCAGGTGACCGCCTTTAAGCAAAAGCGCGTTGCAACCCTGCTGCATGATAATTTTACCGGCACTTTGCATATCTTTCACTGTCGTTATTGGCATGTTTGCTAATAAAGCCGCTTCATCGAGGTTTGGTGTAATAAGCGTTGATAGTGGAAAAAGTTCGGCTACTAAATGGGTAACAGTTTCCTGAGCTATAAGCCTATCGCCGCTTGTGGCTACCATAACGGGGTCGAGTATTACGGGAATATCAGGATATGGGCGCAATGCATTTACTATTACAGCAACCAGCTCTAGGCTGTGCACCATCCCTATTTTTATAGCAAGCGGCGGGATATCCTGCAACACTGCGTCGAGCTGTGCCTTTACAAAGTCAGGTGGCACACTGTGTATGCCGGTAACGCCAAGGGTATTTTGGGCAGTTAATGCGGTAATGACACTCATGCCATAGCACCCCAGGGCAGAGAACGTTTTTATGTCGGCCTGGATGCCTGCCCCGCCGCCGGAATCAGATCCTGCAATGGTAAGTACCGTTGGGTAGCTGTATTGTTTCATAATGCTTTTTCTATTTGATTGCGAATGGCGGCAGCGGCTTTCGCCGGATCGTTTGCCCCACATAGTGCCGAAACTACCGCAATGCAATCGGCTCCTGCTTTAATTACCTCATAGGCATTGTTTACATTCATGCTGCCTATGGCTACAAGGGATTTAGTGGTAAGGGACCTTATTTTAGCTATACCTTCCAAGCCCCATTCGGTTACTGTGTTGATTTTTGTAAGTGTACTAAAAATAGGGCTGATGCCCAAATGCGTGGCATACTGTACCTCATCATTATACAATTGGTCAATATATTCTATAGAGTAGCCTAACATAGTGCACTGCGGCCATTGCTGCATTACTAATGATGGTGGTAAATCGGTAGTACCCACGTGCAGGCCCGATGCCCCACTTGCAAGTGCAACATCTATATCATCATTTATAATCAGAGGTACGTTGTACTTGTCTAATACTTCCTTCAGCCGAACTGCAGTATTGGTATAAGCTTCAAAGGGTTTATATTTTTCCCGAAGCTGTACCACCTCAACCCCGCCTTTAATGGCCTGCTCTGCAACCCAAACAATGTCACGGCCTTTACAGTCGGCTTCGCTTATTACTAAATACAACCGGAACGGAAAAGCATTATTCATCATGCTGCCGGGCGTTTACGGTTTGGTAAAATTCGGTTTCTGTAATAGTATACAGTTTGTCGAGTAAATTAGTTTGCAGGCTTCCGGGACCTGCCGATTGTTTTTCTGCCAACTGCCCCGCAACGCCAAGCAGCGCCATAGCGGCAGCCGTAGCATTAAAAACATTAGTTGGCCCATTACCCACAAAAGCAGCCACCAGCGCGCTTGCTGTGCAGCCCAGGCCGGTAACCTGTTGCATAAGCGGATGCCCGTTAGTTAATACTATCTGCATACTACCCTCTACAATAACATCTGTAGCGCCGGATACACATACTACACTGCCAAATTTAGCATTAAGCCATTTGGCTGCCAAAACAGCATCGGTACTACTGTGAACACTGTCTACCCCTTTTGTTTTTTGCTGGCTCATTTTGGCTAATGCCATAATCTCTGACGCGTTGCCGCGAATAACAGTTGGCCTAAAAGCTAACAGTGCTGCAACCGTTTCGTCACGATAGGTAGTTGCGCCCGCCCCTACCGGGTCGAGCACCCAGGGCTTGTTGCTTTCTTGTGCCTTTTGTGCCGCGAGTAGCATGCTTTGTACCCAGTAATCATCGAGCGTGCCTATGTTTATTACTGTGGCACTGCAAAGCGCCACCATGTCCTGAACTTCGGCATGGGCGTGCGCCATAATGGGCGATGCACCTGCTGCCAAAAGTGCATTTGCTGTATTGTTCATTACCACATAGTTAGTAATGTTATGTACAAGAGGAGAATTATTCCTTACGGAAATAATGGATTGCCAAAGAGACTCTTTCATATTTTTTAAGGTTCAAATAAATATGGCAATAGAGCCTCCTGTAAAAAAGGAGTAAGGAACTGTATTCCTATGCTTTTCCCTACGGCGGTGTTAACCACGTCAGGTTCAAAGGGACTCTCTCAATTCTTTTCAGAATACCCCTAAAGCCAAAGTGTAAATATAAGAATTATGTTTTTGTAACGCTATAAGGCGATAAAAAAAGCACAAGACTTTTTTAATTGTTACTTTTCTTACCTCGTTATTTCAAATGTTTTAACCTCGCCTGTTACAGCATCTTTAAGTACCAGGGTTGCTTTTGTAGATGTCGAAGCTTGCTCTGCAACCATTACCTCGCATACATCGGCATTTTCATAATTTTTCCCATCAAAAGAAAGTATAAAATCGTCCTGGTTAATTTTACCTTCCCATTGTTTATCCCATACCAGCCCCACAACTACTCTGCCATTTCTGGCAGTGGGTATAAACGGCCAGTTTTTTTCAGCAAGGTCTTTAGGTTCATTTTGATACGGCTCAAAGTAAAATTTTTTGTTGATGTAGTCCAGAGTAACCGTACCGTATTTAAAAAGTTCGGCACCAATACGCGATGATGAACCATGCGTGGTAATTGTAGTAACATTTTTAAAGGTATATCCATTTATTTTCAGTTCGGGAGCGAACAACCGGTAATTTTCTTCATCGTCAGATAGTCCGTGTAAACCAAGCGAATACTTTCCCACAGCCTGTGCCTCTACCTTTAACAGGCTTGTTTTTTCTAACACTTCTTTAAAACCTTTATAAGAGAGGTCGTAAAAACTACCCATTCCACTATCAAACAAAAGATTATCGGTAAGGCGCATTTCTTCATTAAGTACTTCGATTTTTATAACAGGGTTGCTCTGCCCTTTATCAGTTACCATTTTAGAGGCATATTTACTCTTAAGATCAAGTAGCTTTGGTTTATCAGTAATATTTAGTACATGGGTTTTCGATGCAAATTGCACTACCGAGTTACGCAGCAGGTTACTGCCTATAAGCCCATCTACTTTATAACAATCAAACAGTTGTGTTTCCTTTAATACCATTGCTGGTATATCGTTAAAAGTAACATCGCCCAGTTGTACACTATTTAAAGATACTATTTGCAGGCTGTCTACTTTGCCGCTCTGGTCGCTTACAGGTATCTGCTTAATAACCTGTGGGTTAAGTTCTTTATACAATTTTGGAGTAATGGTAGTTGCGGCACCGGTGTCTACTATAAAGTTGTAAGGCCTGCCATTTATATGGCATTGCACAATAACTTTTGTTTTAACGTCTTTGTAAGGTATGGTCGTAAAATATTTTTTTTGGGTTGTGCCCCCCTTGTTCAGGGTGAATTTTTGGGCAGACAAAACATTGGTGCTTAGCAAGACTGTAAGCAAACAAATTTTAAGTAATAATTGTTTCATAAAGGTGTGGTTAATGTATAAACTATAAGTATCAAAAGTTACGCCAAAAAAAAAGGGCCGAAGCCCTTTAAAATTACTAACCGGATAAATTTTATTGCGATGGAATATACATCCCTAAAAAAGAATTGCCCTTGGTTAAAATGGAAATATACGCCTTTTGATTAGTGAATCAGGGACTTAAAACCTGTTATCGCCATCCAGCAAGTTACCCAGGCCACCCAGTATGCTGCCTTCGCCGCGTTGCTGCCCGCCTCCCTGTGGTGCAGATGCATAGATCCTGCCGGCAAGCCTGCTAAACGGCAACGATTGAATGTACACAATACCGGGACCGCGCAGTGTAGCATAAAATAAGCCCTCGCCACCAAAAACTGTATTTTTGATGCCGCCTATAAACTCTATATCATAATCTACCGATTGAGAGAAGCCTACAATACAGCCGGTATCTACCTTAAGCACCTCGCCACTGGCAAGCTCCTTTCGGGCAAGTGTACCACCTGCATGTACAAAAGCAAGACCATCGCCTTCCAGCTTTTGCATAATAAACCCTTCACCGCCAAAAAGGCCACGGCCCAGTTTCTTAGAAAATTCTATACCTACGCTTACACCTTTTGCAGCACATAAAAATGCATCTTTCTGGCAAATAAACTTACCGTGGTATTGCGAGAGGTCTAAAGGAATAATCTTTCCCGGATAAGGCGATGCGAAACTTACTTTGCGCTTAGCCCTGTCCTGGTTAAGGAACACCGTCATGAAAAGGCTTTCGCCGGTAAGCAGGCGCTTTCCCGCCGAAAACAGTTTGCCCATCAGGCCTTCATTCTGGTTAGCGCCATCGCCAAAAATGGTGTTCATTTGTATACCATTATCCATCATCATAAAGCTTCCTGCCTCTGCCACAACAGCTTCCTGCGGGTCGAGCTCTATCTCTACATACTGCATTTCTTCACCATAAATATGGTAGTCAATTTCGTGAGATGTCATTATTTTTCGATTTTTAGATTGTGTGATTTTAGACTATTAGATGAAGGTAAGGAGATTTTGTTACAGTGTTAAGTATAAAATTATTTGTACTCGCCATCCACATAGTACCAGCAACCGTTTTCGCTTTCAAAAGTCGATCTTTCATGATGCACCTGTGCAAGCAAAGCACTATCAAGATAATAAGCCTTAAATTCTACCGTATTTTTTGTTACGTTAAGCACTTCCAGTTTAAGCCATTGGTTGCTTATTGCCCATTCTAAAATAGCCGCTTTGCTATGGTAACGGCGTTCTCTTTGCGTGGTAGTCCTGTATAAATAATCGGCATCGTGCACCGCATACGCACTATAACGGGAGCGCATTAATGCATCGGCAGTGGGCGCCTTGAGTATGCCTTTAATATATGGCTCGCAACAAACAACATAATTTTTGCCCGAACCACAATAACATTGTAAAGCCATATTTTTTTAAGTTTTATAAGCACATTATTACACTATAATTTTTTAGGACCCAATTTTTGTGTGGTACCAATTTTAGAATTTTTTATTCTAAATCGTGCTCTGCAATTGGTGCTATACTAAATATTACTGCACCATTTATACCTAAACACAACACCTTGCTGTCCTGCTAAAAAAGCAAGCTGCATGATGCCAGCGCACACGCCGGATTTCTATAGCAGAGAGGTTGTGGTATTTTAAGAATTTGTAATAGGCCAAAATAATCTACAAATGGTACTACCCAAAAACTTAATAATCAAACAGCCAAAAAAAAAGCGTCCCTTTTGAGGACGCTTTTTAAATCGAAAAATAAACCGAATTATTTTTTCTTTCCTTTTGCAGGTGCTTTTGCAGCTTTTGCAGCTTCCTGAGCAGCTTTCATAGCAGCACGAGAAATACGAACCTGAGCAACCACTGTATTATCAGGGTTAAGCAGTTTAAAATTGTTAGTTTCTAACTTTGTAATGTAAAGTTTGTTACCCATCTCAAGTTCAGAGATGTTAGCTTCAACAAAGTCAGGAAGGTTTGCAGGCAAAGCTCTAACTTTAAGTTTACGCTGGTTAACACGAAGTACACCACCACCAAGTACGCCAGGAGATGTTCCTGTTACTTTAACTGGTACTTCCATAGTAATTTCTTTATCGTCTTGTAACCTGTAAAAGTCGATGTGAAGAATTTTGTCGCTTACCGGGTGAAACTGGATATCCTGTAGGATAGCATTACTTGTACCGCTTGGAAGTTCAATTACAACAGTGTGTACGTTTGGAGTGTAAACAAGGTTTTTAAATGCCATTTCTTCTGCAGTAAAATGTACTGGCTGATCTCCTCCGTATAACACGCAAGGAACCATTCCAGCATTACGTGCTGTACGCGTTGCCGCTTTACCCACGCTTTCTCTTTCAGATCCTTTAATCGTAATCGATTTCATTTGAATAATATAATAGTTAATAAATAAAAAATTCTACATTAAAAATTTGCCGCTAATAGAGTTGTTGTTTTGCACCATGTGCATAACCTCTGCAAACAAATCAGCACAAGTAACAACTTTAATTTTGTCAGTTTGCCTTTTTAGCGGAATACTATCTGTAACAATAAGCTCAGACAGTTGCGATTTCTCGATTTTTTCGTACGCATCGCCACTTAGTATGGCATGGGTACAAATGGCACGCACGCTAAGCGCACCCTTTTCTATCATCAGGTCGGCTGCTTTTGCAAGGGTACCGCCGGTGTCTATCATGTCGTCAATTAATATAATATTACGTCCTGCAACTTCGCCTATAAGCTCCATTGTTTCTATAACATTAGCCTCTTTGCGTTGCTTATAGCATATTACTACATCGCTGTTTAAAAATTTAGAGTATGCATAAGCCCTTTTAGAGCCACCCATATCCGGCGAAGCTATGGTAAGGTTCTCCAGGTTAAGGCTTTTTACATACGGCAGGAATATAGTCGATGCAAACAGGTGGTCTACCGGTTTCTCAAAAAATCCCTGAATCTGGTCGGCATGCAGGTCCATCGTCATTATACGTGTGGCACCAGCACTTTCCAGCAGTTTAGCAACCAGCTTTGCCCCTATGGGTACGCGCGGTTTATCTTTACGGTCCTGTCGCGCCCAGCCAAAATAAGGTATAACGGCGGTTATGTGCCTTGCAGAGGCCCTTTTGGCGGCATCTATCATAAGCAGCAGTTCCATAAGATTATCTGCGCTTGGAAAGGTAGAGCATACTAAAAATACGCGTATACCTCTTATAGACTCTTCAAACGAGGGCTGAAATTCGCCATCGCTGTAGTGAGACAATGTTACTTTGCCCAGCGGTATGCCATAGCGGTCTGCTATTTTCTCGGCCAGGTAAGTGCTTTTAGAACATGAAAAAATCTTAGCTTCCGGTTCTGTGTGCAGCATTTTAATTAGTTGCTTAGTAGTTAGTTAGTGTTGTTGTGTGTAACGAGGGTGCAAATTTAGAAATTTAATTTTACACAAACGGTAAATTATCCTGTATTTTTAAAGAAATTAAATAATATTTTCTAAATTTGCGCTCAGATTAAAACGGCATACTACATGCCTGGATGGCGGAATTGGTAGACGCGCGCGACTCAAACTCGCGTACTTCGGTGTGTGGGTTCGATTCCCACTCTAGGTACAAAACCTCTCAGCAATGAGAGGTTTTTGTTTTTTAACCAATTTAAACGGTTTCCCTACAGATAACCTACCATCTACCCAACTAAAATACGACATAGTGGCCAGCAAGTTTATGACTGGCATAGAGAACCACCACAAGCGCAACGCACCAGTATCGTTAGGTCATGACCTTGGGTTATTTGGTGCAGTCATAAAGGGGCTGGTGGCTTTGGTTAATACTTATCGTTTATATATGTTGGGCTTGAAAAAGCGACAAACTCACTATCCTAAAAGTAATTTGACATGTTAATAGCTTCTATACAACAAGCTCTGAAATATTTAACTTGGATATTATTTTCTCTTGCTTATTTAATTCTATCTGCTTAAAAAAATCCTCTTGCTTCTCTATCTTTTCATATAAATCTTCAAACCGCAAATCAAATTTTCCATACCACATTTCAAACATAGTCATATTCCAACTTTTGCTTGCATGTTGAATTTGGAATAGAACATTTTGGACTTCGATATGGCTACCCGTATATAAAGCTGCATAAAATTTTACCTCAAATAGTTTCACTTGTTGCGCTGAATTAGACTTAACTAAGATGTCACTAAAACGACTATCTACTAAATCATGTAATAGCTTTAATGTGACACTATCATAAAATAAAACTGGAGTTTGTTTTTCTATGCATTCAATAACTTCTTCAAAATAAATACTGTGTTTTAAATAAGGGATAGAAAATTCCAAACCTTTCTTATTTTCAATAGAAAAAGAAATATAAGGAGCGTCTAAACATTTTTTTACACTATTTTCCCATAGTGGATACACCATAAAATGTGGTTTATATCCTGCAATATTTGGAATATTTACAACTTCAATGCCAACAATTAAACACCCTACAATCCTATAAAACTTATTTTGCGAAAATGCGGTAAGTTGAGGAATTGAAATTAACAGGTCTTCAGCAATCCTCTTTTTTATCTCTTTAATATTTTCTAACATATTATGGTCTAATTATCTGAATTGGTAATTGAAAATTTTTTGAATACTTTGCATATTGGGCAGAACTCATAACCGCTTTTCCAAATTTAAAATCATAAATAACTCCCTTCGTTTTATCAAGTACATCAAGGAAGCCACGATTGCCTATACCATTGTTAAAATAAACATTAGTTGATAACCCTCTACTTCCTGGTCACTAATGGCCTCCGTTTTACCACCAAAAGGGATAAGCGCAGGCCCTGTAGCTATAACCCTGTCCAGCGCATCGTAAACTATAAATTCCCACTGCTTGGCCGGCAGTAAAGCCGCAGCTAAAGAGTTGTCGTTAAAAGTATTTTTATCTTCATATTATTAGTATAGGATGGTGCAATTTTCGGGTGCTAAACTAATTATATTTTTTTTTAACATATATACCCATTAATAGGTATTTAATCATTTGGAAACAACGCATATACCCATATCTCTATAGCATTTTTCGAATAGTTAATATCATTCTTCCACAGTGAGTAATCTCATAACAATTTTCATATCTGCAATGGACCAATCACACCTACACTATATAACAGTATAGCCCTAAACTAAACTTTAATGCCATAAAGCACTACTTTAGTATAAATTAATTACTTTTGGAGCGATAATACTTTACCAATTATGAGCATAAAAAGGCACGACTGGACCAGGGATGAAATTATAGCGCTGTACAACAAGCCATTGATGGATTTACTGTATGACGCCGCAAGCATACACCGTGAGCACCACGACCCTAACGTAGTACAGGTAAGCACCCTGCTATCTATAAAAACAGGCGGCTGCCCCGAAGATTGCGGCTATTGCCCGCAGGCAGCACGTTACCACACTAAAGTTGAAGGCAACGACCTTATGACTGTACAACAGGTTAAAGCACAGGCACTACGCGCTAAAAGTAGCGGCAGCAGCCGTGTGTGTATGGGCGCTGCATGGCGAAACGTTAAAGATGGCCCTGAGTTTGACCAGGTGCTGGAAATGGTGCGTACCATTAACAAACTGGATATGGAGGTTTGCTGTACCCTGGGCATGATTACAGAGAATCAGGCTAAGCGCCTTGCAGAAGCCGGTTTGTATGCTTACAACCACAACCTTGATACATCCGAAGAATATTATAAAGAGGTAATTTCTACCCGCGGTTTCGAAGACCGTTTGCAAACCATAGAGAATGTTAGGAAAACTAACGTTACAGTATGCAGCGGCGGTATTATAGGTATGGGTGAAAGTGTAGAAGACCGAGCAGGCATGCTTGTAGCACTGGCATCTCTTAGTCCGCAGCCGGAATCAGTGCCTATTAATGCACTCGTGGCTGTAGAAGGCACCCCTATGGAGAACGAAAAACCTGTTGAGATATGGGAAATGATACGCATGGTAGCCACTACCCGTATTGTAATGCCCGAAACTCAGGTAAGGCTTTCTGCAGGACGTACAGAGATGAGCCGCGAAGGCCAGGCTATGTGCTTTTTTGCAGGTGCCAATTCTATTTTTGCAGGAGACAAACTGCTTACCACACCAAACCCTAATGTAGACGACGACATGAAAATGTTTGAGATGCTTGGGCTTAAACCGCAAAAACCATTTACTAAAGTTTCGCAGCCTAAAACGGTGGAAGCTGAAGATTCTGAATTTGCGCCGCTTGGCGAAAAACCAAGATGGACCCGCCCGGGCCATAAAATAGAGCGTAACCTACAGGCTCAGGTTAATGGCAAGATTGAAGCTGAAGCAGATTCTATTTAATTACACATTTATATGATATACTAAACTCCGCAATTGCGGAGTTTTTTTATGCCTGAATTCAATTATTGCCTTTCAAAAATTATTACTTTAAAATTGTTTAGGCTCGATATTTAATTTAGCTATATCTCACTCGTCAAATAAAAACATCTATTTCAGAATATTAAGTATGATTATCCAGATAAGTATTACCGGCACTTATCTTTAATAAATTCTATTTTAAACTTTTGTAAGGACACATCTTTAACTTACTTACATAATAATATTTAGCCGGATTACATTTGCAACTGTGATTAATGCTACGGCACGAATAAAATAAGATTGCAAAGTTCAAATAAAAAAGCTTGATTAAAATATATCTCAATGAAATCAAACCAAAAACTACCACAACGATTTCATAAATCAAACAGATTGTTTAAAGCCGGTTGATAAATTACCCGCAATAGTACTATAATGATTTATAATTACTTTCTGCATTGATTCATAATAACAATATCTCATAAAAAGCATGTTATTATTGCATGTAAATAAATTTAACACATAAATATTTTTAGTATTGCTATTTTTTGTATTATTGTATGATAGTATAGTATAGAACAATAACCCTCTTTAATAAAATACTTAAACAAATATTATGCATGCTAAAAAAAATACTTTAAGAAGCAATTGCCGTAAAAATTTACTTGCGGTAGGTTTACTATTTTTAGGCTTAACCGGTTTTGCACAAACCTATGAAGCCGAAAGCGGGACCCGCGAAGGTAATGCCGACATACAAAGTTGCGACTCATGCTCCGGCTCTATTGTAGGCAACCTGAGCGACACAAGCACTGTAACTATTGCGGTAAATACTGCCGCTGCAGGCTGGTATAACATGCAGGTATTTTACTGCACCGGCGACCCACGCACTTTTAAAATTACCCCGGGCACCGGCTCAGCACTCATTGTACCTGTACCGGCATCTGGTGGTTGGAGCACTGCGGCATCTCAAAACGTGAGTATTTACCTTAATGAAGGTAACACTAATATAGTTTTTGCAAGCCCATCATACGGACCAAATCTTGACAAAATTACACTTTTACCTATTACGTCAACTCAGCTGCAAACCATAAACTTTGGCACTAATAACCAGATAGTGTATGATAATAACAGCAAAACGTACAGTATAGTTTTTGATGGTGTTACTGCTATAAGTGGTGCATCGGCTTTTGCAAAAGGCAACCAAAGCAATGTGAGTACAGGATACAGCAATGTATCTTACGCATCCGAAAGTTTTACAGATAACATAGGTAGTGGCACTAAGCACACCTTTACATTAACAGGTGGTTTTAGTACAAATATGCAACAAATGTTTTACACCTATAGTGGTAAGGATTATGTGGCCGTACAGGTGGCATTAACCGGTAGTGGTGCAAATTGTTATAGAATGTCGCCACTTACAAGTTACAACGTGAGCCCTAACCTTGGTGGTGGCGATACCCGCGCACTTTTAGTTCCTTACGATAATGATGCATGGGTGCGCTATAACGCGGTAAATCTTAGTGGTGCTGATTTTACAGGAAGTGAAGTTACAAACATATATAGCAACGATACCCGTCATGGCCTTATAATAGGATCTGTAGATAACAGCCACTGGAAAACAGGTATTAATGTTGTAGGAGCAGGATCGTCATCGGCTTACGTATCTGTAATAAACGGTTATACTAATGAGGGTCTTACCCGTGATACCCGTGGTCACGGATGGGTAAACATTGGCCTTGACTACTGCGATTCGCCTAAAGTTTTAATAGCTGCCGATAATGACTGGAGGAATGCATTTGACACTTACGGTGAGGTAAGTGCTCTTTCTCAGCCTAAATATACGTTTGACTGGACAGCACCCAAACCTATGGGCTGGAATAGCTGGGCAGGCATAGGGGATGATATTAATCTTGTAAAAGCTAAAGCGGTTGTTGATTTTTTTCAAAATGATGTTCCTGCCTTCCGTACAGAAGACAATACACTTTACTTAGACCTTGACTCGTTTTGGGATAATATGACCGACACAGAACTTGCAGAATTTGCCGCTTATTGTACAGCACGCGGCTTTAAACCGGGTATTTACTGGGCCCCGTTTGTAGACTGGGGTGGCTGGGCACGACCTATAGAGGGCAGCTCTTATAACTATTCGCAAACCTGGACAAAGGTAAATGATGCCACTTTTCAAATGTCCAGTGCTCTTGCTATGGACCCCACCCACCCTGCTACGCAGGCAAGGATAACTTATTTTATAAACCGCTTTATTAATGCAGGTTTTAAAATGGTAAAATTCGACTTTTTAATACATGCTGCCATAGAAGCTGACAGTTATTACAATTGGGAAGTGCATACCGGTATGGAAGCATTTCACGAAGGAATGAAATTTCTTACAGATGCTGTAGGAAACAACATGATGATAGAAGCCTCTATATGTCCTAACATGTCTACAGGCCCATATGCACACATGCGCCGCATTTCATGCGATGCCTATCAGCACGGCACAATGGCAGATACAGAATATATATTAAACAGCACAACATACGGCTGGTGGCAAAATAAAATGTATGATTTTATGGATGCTGATGGTGTTATGTTCGACAATACTGTGAACGGGGTTTTCCTAAATTCTGAAGGTGTAAATCGTGCAAGTTACACATCGAGTATTGTAACAGGTACTATTACCCTAAGCGATAATTATTCTGTCCCTACAGGGCCATGGGTAGCAAGGGCACAGTCATTACTGCAAAATCCGGAGGTTTTAGCACTTGCAAAAGCCGATATGCATTTTAAACCTGTTGATGGAAATACAGGCACAACAGCCTCTCAAATATTTTATACTACACAAAACGGTATAACTTATGTTGCAGTATTTAATTATACTGCAAACGGCACAGATATGAATATAGATCTTTCTCGCCTGGGCCTATCAGGAAGTTATACTGCGACAGAGCTGTATAGTGGCACAATAATTACGGGATCTAATTCATTAACGTTTACCCTGCCAGGATTAGATGCCCACATATATAAAATTGCAGGTGCAACTGCGGGTACAGATGGTGCTGCTTTAGCTAATGCTACAAGTTTTCTATTCCCTAACCCTGCCACAAGGAGCTTTAAAGTTAAGTTTGCAACCCCTGTAACCGGCAATGCTGCCATTACAGTGAGCGATCTTGGCGGCAAACAATTATGGAACACTAATATTACAGTAAACGGTAACACAAGCCCGGAGATACCTGTTAGCAACCTTGCAAAAGGTTTTTACCTTGTTACCGTTACTACAGCGCAACAGGGCACTTTAAACTTTAAATTTATAAAACAATAATAGTTTCTCTGAGGTTTAATTATGTTATATCCGGGTCTAACGACCCGGATATTTTTTGTGCAAAAATAATTACATTAAAATGTCTTATTAATTTACGCCTACCTTTATATTTGCCATAAGAAATTATCATATTACATGAAGCTGAGACTACTATTACTATTATTTATTTGCAAGGGCGCTCTTGCACAAACTATACAAATGAACAGTGTAGACAAAAACACTGGCACAAGAACCATAATAACTAATAACCACAAAACCGGAGAGCTAAATGGCGATGACAGCGTTGTGCGTAACGGGCTACTATTTTTCTCGGCAGGATATCAAAAAATAAACAAGTCGGGTACAATTACCGAAGTATATTTTATAGAGCTTAACATTGTACATAAAGACAACACGCTGGGTTGCCTTAAAGATGGCGAGGGCAAAATAATTATTACGTTTGAAGATGGCACTATGGCAGAATGCTCACAGATATCTGAAACAGATTGCGACCCTGTAGGTTTTAATACTGCCTTTGTATTAATGCCTAAAAAAGGTACACCGGCAATTATGAAGCAAACATTTGACAAGCTGTTAACTACCGAAATTAAAACAATCAGGGTTTTCACGACCGAAAAGTCGCCTTCATATACCGTAAAAACAGTTTCTAAACCTTATATCATGAAGCATTTTGCCCTATTAGATAAGACAATTAAGGCTTCTTTATAAAATATCGATTTAAAAAAATCTGTGTTTCAATAACTTAAAAAAAACATCAAATTTTATTTGGAAACATTGAAGTAATACCGTAATATTGCACTCAGAAAACCGGTCCTATAGCTCAGCTGGTTAGAGCACCTGACTCATAATCAGGTGGTCCCTGGTTCGAGCCCAGGTGGGACCACTGGTAAAACCTCAACAAAATTGATTATCAATTAGTTGAGGTTTTTTTATGCATCAATACTAAAACCTGTGGGTTAGGGATCAAGGATCGGATCAATACTAAAACCTGTGGGATAGCACATTTATGCATATAAATTAGTTAACCTGAAGAGGAAGAATTCTATACATCGTACGCCCCTGAATTTACTTCTGAAGCTTTTGATCTTCGCATTGAAAG
>Ga0247813_10000127_pt1 | contig 95069 bp, 88 predicted proteins | sample UWRJL169409C1_FD_180719 | JGI IMG/M metagenome (GOLD analysis project Ga0247813, IMG submission 180719) | Plant litter microbial communities from Arlington Agricultural Research Station in Wisconsin, United States - UWRJ-L169-409C-1 | ecosystem: Environmental > Terrestrial > Plant litter >...
AGTTGTCTTCACGGACGATAGTACCGCCTGCGTTCTTGATGATGTCACGTACTTTAGTAAGTGGCGTTTCCAAATCTGCTTCGAGATCTGGGTGGATAAGAACTGTAAGTTCGTATTCTTTCACTATTTTTCTCCTTTTGGAATCCGGTGTGAACCGGATACTCATACAAATACTATGAGCTTGAGTTATTAACAGTAGTAATTATACACTATCTCCCCTGTTAGAGCAAGGAGGGCACTTATTAGTATGACGAGTGATTATGAGATTGTAATGAATTTAAAACCCCTGATTCATATCAGGGGTTTTAGTTTGTCTAGCCAAGCTCTTCGTCGTCGCCTGCAACAGCAGTACCAAACACTTCATCCACACTGGATATAAGCACGTCGCGCGGCCTTGCGCCGTCCGCTGGGCCAATGATGCCTTGTTCTTCCATCTCTTCAACAAGACGAGCTGCACGGGCGTATCCTACGCGCAGGCGGCGTTGCAATAAGCTAGCGCTGGCTTTGCCGCTATCTACAACTACACGGACAGCATCTTTGTAGAGATCGTCGTTACCATCGTGGTTGTTATCAAAGTCCATTACTACCCCACCCTTGCCGTTCAATTGAACAGGTTGACTGACAACTTCGTCGTTGTACTGCGGTGGTGATTGTTGGCGCAGGTGGTCAGTAATTTTCATCACCTCTTCATCGGTTACCCAAGCACCTTGCACACGTTTTGGCTTACTCATAGAAGGAGTTAACAGCAGCATGTCACCTTGGCCAAGAAGCTTTTCAGCACCCATCTGGTCAAGAATCGTACGTGAGTCAATTTGTGATGCAACGGTAAAGGCAATACGGGCTGGAACGTTGGCCTTAATAAGGCCGGTAATGACGTCGACAGATGGACGCTGCGTTGCAAGCACCAGGTGAACACCAACGGCACGTGCCTTTTGAGCAAGGCGCACAATCAACGATTCAACGTCGCGAGCAGCAACCATCATAAGGTCGGCTAACTCGTCGATAACAATAACGATATATGGCATCGCGCCGTTTTCGTGTTGTTGGTCATGGCCTTCATCATCGGTAACGGTAATCGTTTTCTTGCTGTTACGAATCATGTCGTTATACGTTTTAATGTCGCGAACCTTGTGTTCAGCAAGCAGCTTATAACGGCGTTCCATCTCATTCACTGCCCATTTCAACGCACTAATCGTCTTTTCAGGTTCAGTAATAACTGGGGTAATAAGGTGTGGGATATCTTCATACGGAGCCATTTCAACTTGCTTAGGGTCAACAAGAATCAACTTCATTTCGCTTGGGCTGTTGTGATACAACAAGCTTGAAAGCAAGGTGTTAATCATCACTGACTTACCTGAACCAGTTTGACCGGCGATAAGAAGGTGGGGCATCTTGTTCAAGTCGCCTACGACCGCTTGGCCGGCAATGTCTTTACCGATAGCGAATGGCAACGGTTCAGTGTCGCTGGTCCACTGCTTGCTGGTAATAATAGAGTGCAAACGAACATCGGCGGCTTTACGGTTTGGTACTTCAATACCAACAGCTTTTTGGCCAGGAATCGGTGCTTCCATACGGAGGCTTTGGGCAGCAAGGTTCAAGGCAATGTTGGTTTCAAGCGCTGTAATTTTAGTAAGCTTTACGCCACTTGGCGGACGAAGGGTATATTGAGTAACCTTAGGGCCAATGTTGGCACCTTCCATTTCAACGTGGATATTAAATTCAGCCAGAGTATCTTTAATAGTCTGTGCGTTTTGCTGTACGTCACCAGGGTCAGCTGGAGATTGTTTCTTTTCAAGTAAATCAACGCTTGGTGCTTTCCAGTTAGGGTCGCTGACAGTAACCAAGGCTGCTTTGTCTTCAGCAACTTTGTCTTTCACGACACTGTTACGCATTGAGCTAAGGTGAGTACTTTTTTTATCGACCGTTTCATCGGCACTTAGCATTGGCACGCCAGCGTTCATCTTAAAGTCAGCCATAGGCGTACTGCCCTTGGGAACTTCAATCGCAGCAGCATTGCGCATAACTTTGACGTTGGCATCTTGTTCTTTCGTATCGCGGCGAGAAAGTTGCCAGACCTTCTTAATAATAGTGATTGGCGAAACGCGAACAATAAATAGTGCTGTAAGTAGAATCAGTAGAACGTAAAGGAAAGCAGCCACTCCCCCATCAACCAACTGTGACATGCCACTGTTTACTGTTTCGCCCACAAAACCGCCAGTTGTTTTACCGTCAGCGTTTTTCAAAAGACCAAACAAACCAGCGAACCAAACCAGCTCGACGGCAGTTGCGAGTTTCATAACAAATGGAATTCGGTTGTTGGTTGCGCGGAAAATTTCAACCGCAACATAAATAAAGACGACCGGTACAACATATACACCGTAGCCAATAGTAGCCATCGTCGCCATGTTTAGCCAATCAAGAACAGGTCCGCCAAGGCCGAACCATCCCAAAACGATCATTAACGAGAAGCCAATAAGAAGAACCGCACCAACTTGCGACCAAAAACCCTCGGGTAGGACGTGTTGAGGTGAAGAGTTGACTACCTTCTTTTTACTAGAGCTACGTTTTTTCTTTTTTGCCATCTGTTTATATTATAGGGGGTTATACCTATATCTTATAGCACATATTATAGCAATATTTACCACATTTTGCAATAGGCTTATGTTTTGTGTTTACCGAGGGTATAGGTATACTACATCCAATCGTTCAATCCATTCGAAAGGTGGTACATACAATTGCTCATTCCACGTCGAAAGAAGTCCCCTACCCTACTAGTCGCACCCCCGCCAGCACTCGTTGATGAGTCGCCCCACCAGGAGCTGATTAACCAGATTCTAGAGGCGGCCGCTGCGAAAGCGGAAAAAGCCGGTATAGGAGAGGTGATCTTCGTTAAGGTTGAACCCGAGGATACTTCTCGCAAGTTCAATTACATGGAGATCGAGGACCGTGTCTTCGTAGGCTCGGTCGAACTTGGGCTCACACCCGAGTCGCACTACGACGGAACATTCGAGTTCTCAAAAACACCATAAGCTCTGCGCTCAGCGTCGAGCCCCTTCAAAATGAAAGGGCTCCGCTAGCGCGGAGCTTTTTTCATTTATCAAGCTCACGGTTGGAGCTAGCTAAAAATTATTATATAGTACAAAAAGCACTGTCCTACACACGGAAGAGAACATATTGAAAATCGAAAAACTGAGCCTGTCTGCAGCTTCGCGCTACGACCCTAGGTCTGATGACACGTTCGAAATAAAAATCGGCGGATCGTCACCGAAGCTCGTGTTGAAATAAAGCTCGGGGCACCTTTCTCGAAAGGTTCGACGAGCGTAAGCGCACTTATGGATCGAGTTATTCAAGCCTAAGGATGTGATACTAATGCCAAGTAACAAGATAGTGACCGATTTTATCGAGAAAATCGTTCACCTCGCAGTACTCGAAAGCCGCAAGGCAGAACCTGGAGTTGTGTTCGAGATTACGGTTCCTGCCAAAGAAATCCCCGAGGGCATTCACTTCAGCGACATTCGTGGCGCTGTTGAGGCGAAAGCAAGCAGAAGCAACCTCGTAACCATGGGGAGCAGCGACTGGATCTACCGGTTCTACAAGCGCTAAACACACCGCAAGCTCCGCGCCTAGCGTCGAGTCCATTTCAGCAATGAAAAAGACTCCGCTAAGTGCGGAGCCTTTTTCATTGGAAGCAATTTACTTAATTAGTAACCGCGAACGTCTTTTGGACCCTTTGGTTCAACAGTTTCAGTATCTGGAACCATTGGTGCTGGGAAGCTTTGAGGCGCAGGGCGCTCGTAGCGAGGTTCAGGTGGACGAAGGTCTGGCTGACTGTTGTCAGGTGCAGCACTTTGACCGCCGAAGCTAGGGCGTGGGCCACGGTTCTGGTTATATCCACCTTGGTTACCGTTGCGATTACCTTGGTTTGGACGTGGACCGTTGCCGTCTTGTGGGCCGCGGTTGTCACGGTTCTCACCTTGTGGACCGTCGTGTTGCGGTTTGCCACCGCCGCCGATTTCGTTAATAACTGGAATAACGATTGGAGTTCGGCGAGTTTGGTCGTAAAGAACGTGCGTAAGTTCGTCTTTAATTTCCTTCTTCACTACATCAAGGTCGACGCGTCGGCCACTAAACGTACGAGCAACTTTTTGCTTCAAGTATTGGCGGATAATGCCCATAAGCTCTTCACTGTCTCGGAGGTAAATGAAACCACGTGAGATGATGTCTGGGCTTGTAAGCAAGCGTCCGTTACCCTTTGCAACAGTAAGTACCACTACAAACATACCTTCGGTAGCCATGTGGATGCGGTCTTTAAGTACTACTTCTGAAACGATAGCTCCAGAGTCATCGTACATCACACCACCAACTGGTACGCGACCAGCTTTTTTAGCAGCGTCGCTGGTGATTTCAATAACGTCACCACTGTCACATACAAAGATGTTTTCGCGTTTTACGCCACCGTCTTTTTCAGCAAGTACAGCATTGTGCGCTAACATGTGGAATTCACCGTGAATTGGCATGTAGTATGTAGGGTTCAAAGCTTTAATAAGCTTAACGTGGTCGTCGTAGTATCCGTGACCTGAAAGGTGGAGTGGGCCAATACCAGTAAGGTGAGTTTTTCCGTTTTGGATAACTTCACTACCTTCACGCATCAAACCGTCAACGGTACGAGTTACGTACTTTTCGTTACCAGGGATAGCGTTTGAGCTAAACACGATAATGTCGTTGTTCTTAATTTTGATGAACTTGTGTGAACCAGAAGCCATACGGTTAAGAACGGCGCTAAATTCACCTTGTGAACCAGTACAAACAATAGTTACCTTTTCGTCTGGCATTTTGATGATGTCTTCCATCTTCACAATAACGTCTTTAGGAACAGTAATTGTACCGGTACGAAGCGCTACTTCAACGTTTTGAATCATTGAGTAACCAGCAAAGGCAACCTTACGGTTGTTGGCTTTCGCTTCGTCAAGAATAAGTTGCATACGGTGAATCTGGCTTGAGAAACAACTAATGATAAGACGGTTGTTGGCATGCTTTTGCATAACCTGACCCATGCTTTCTTTGATGTCGAACTCACCGTGAGTGTGTGAACCTTCAGATTCACAGTTGGTGCTTTCGTTCATAAGCATGAGGATGCCTTCTTTAGCGGAAATTTCAGTAAGACGTTCGAGGTCGAACTTTTTGCCGTCTACTGGAGCATCTTCGAAACGCCAGTCACCAGTGTCAACCAATACACCAAGTGGCGTACGGATAACAACTGCTGTTGCGTCCGGGATGGAGTGGTTTACGCGAACAAGTTCAATTGAGAAGCTGTCACCAAGTTGCGCACGTTCGTGAGCTTCAGGGTCGAGTACGTTGTAAACAGGTTCGAAACCGCTGGTTGCTTCTTCCATGTTCTTTTGCACCATAGCCAAAGTAAACTTTGAACCGTAAAGAGGTGCTGGAATTTGGTGAACAAGGTGGCGAACTGCACCAATGTGGTCAAGGTGACCGTGAGTAAACACGATACCGCGAATTTTGTGCTTGTTCTCAATAAGGTAACTGACATCTGGAATAATGTAGTTAATGCCTGGGTAGTCAGCACCTGGGAACAAGAAGCCCATGTCGATAACAATGATGTCATTATCGTATTCGATAGCCATCATGTTTTTACCAATACCCATTTCGCCAAGTCCACCGAGTGGAATTACGCGAAGCTTAGGGCCTGATGTACGAGGTTGTTTTTTAAAGTCAGCAGCGCTAAATTGGCGACCGCCGTAGCCGTTGTAAACAGATTTGTTTACTGGCACGTTAATAACGTGTTGTGAGGCACGTGCGTTTACATCGTCGCTTGTACGACGTTGAGCGCGGAATACTTCACCACGACGAGTTTGAGTGTTCGCAAGAACAGTATTAGTTGACTTTGGTCGCGGTTGATTCCGCGGTTGTTTTGATGTGTCATCACCTTGTGGTGTTGAGATTCTTTGAGAACCCATATATGTTTTTTCTCCTTTTCTTTAAGAAAATTTATGTATTCAGTTTAGATACTTATTAACAAGTGTGAGAGGCTTTACGGATTGACATTGTCAGTCTTATATCGATTGCCCTCTCTGAAACAGTGTGTCTATTTTACCATACAGGGGTTAGCTGTGCAATGTGATATAGTAATTTCTATGCAAGGCAACGGTAAAACACTTCTCACTGGCATCAAACCAACGGGCATTCCGCACATTGGTAATTTCCTAGGTGCCATCAAACCCGCAGTCGAACTCGCACATAGTTACGAGAACTCATTTATCTTTATCGCAGACTACCACGCACTCAATACTGTGCAAGACGGTAGCCGCCTCAACGACCTCAGCATTTCAATTGCCGCTACCTGGATTGCTTGCGGCCTTGACCCGACAAAAACAGTTCTGTATCGACAATCAGCTAACCCTGAAGTGTTTGAACTTGCCACAATCCTCAATGCAGTGACACCTAAAGGCTGGATGAACAAAGCGCACGCTTACAAGGCTTCGGTTGATGCAAACATAGAAGCTGGCCGCGACCGCGACGAAAACGTTAACATGGGCCTTTACACCTATCCTATCCTTATGGCTGCCGACATTCTTCTTTATGGTGCCAACGTCGTTCCTGTTGGCAAAGACCAAGTACAGCACATTGAAATTGCTCGTGATATTGCGCAGCGCTTTAACTTTGCGTACAAAACCGATATCTTAACGTTGCCTAGTGCACTCGTTCAAGAAGAACTCGAATCTGTTCCCGGCCTTGATGGTCGAAAAATGAGCAAAAGCTACGACAACGTCCTTCCCCTCTTTGGTACAAAAGAAGAATGGAAAAAACTTATTAATAAGATTCCAACCGATTCTAAAAGCGTTGAAGAACCAAAAAACGTTGAAGGCTCAGTCTTGTTCGATATTTACAAAAGCGTTGCTACCGCCGACCAAACGGCTGCTATGCAAAGCAAACTCGAAGCAGGCGGCATTGGCTGGGGCGAAGTAAAACAATCACTTGTTGATGTTATGGAAAGCCAATATGGCCCTTACCGCGAAAAGTATCTTGCATTAATGGCAAACCCTGACGAAGTCGAACGAATTCTTAAAACTGGCGCTGAAAAAGCGCACGCACTTGCCGCTGAAAATATCATCGCTGTACGAAAAATTATTGGCGCAATTTAATAAGTTCTGGAACAGTAAGAAAATCGTCAATCAATGTTTGGCGTAGCGAGCCGTTATATGACGCTGCAGACGGGTGATACAAGGGAATAACCGTTAAGGCCTGCTTTCCAAATTTAACCTCTTGAGGCTGGCCGTGCACTTCGCCAATTACCGCGTTTGGTAAGAAATAATTCATACTGTGGCGCCCGAGTGTAATAACCACTTTCGGCTGAATAATTTCGAGTTGTTGCAAAAGATAGGGCCAAAAAGCTTCTTTTTCCGTAGTCTTCGGATCACGGTTATTAGGTGGTCGGTACTTTACGATGTTCGTTATATACACATCACTACGTACCATCCCCGCTTCTTCAAGCATGAAGTTAAGGAATTTACCTGCAGCACCGACAAAAGGAATTCCCTGTTCATCTTCTTTTTTACCCGGCGCTTCGCCAATAAAAACAATATCAGCGTCGAGGTTGCCATCGCCTATCACTAACCGGTTAGCCTGTGCGGCTAATTCGGGAGTAATGTTTTGCGCGAGAATTTCTTCTTCAAGAGCGCGCATGGCGTGGGCTTTTTCGTGGTGAGGCATAACTTTAGTATACCGCGATGGACAAAAAGCGTGTTAGCTCTTTTGTTGTTCGCTTAGATATTTACCAAGAGCTTGTGCAGAATCTTTAACTGACACTTCGTCGTTATGTTTCTTTATAGCAGCAGTGTAGTCTTTAGAAGCTGTCGATAAACCTTTAGTGGTAGCAGACAGGCCGTCCCGATATGTTTTGTAGCGCTCATATTGAGCTCCGAAAGGATCCGTCAAGTCGGCTAACCCTTGGTAATTGACCGCGTATTTAGCATAAAGGTCGCCAATCGATGCAATATAGGCCTTAAACTCTGCGTTAGGCAAATCACCTACGGCAGTTAGTTTAGTTGAACAATCTTGTAGTGCAGCAAGGCCCGTAACTTTATCGGGAGCCGATTTCACTTTGTCGCAAACGGCAATAGCCGGCTGTGCTTTTTTAACTGATTCAATAATGTCGCCGGCATAGGTAACGTACGTTGCCATTTTGGTATCAAACGTTGTGTAAAGATCTTTACCCTCGCCAACGCGAACCGCCTTTAGCTCGCCTAGTTTAGCACTCTCATCTTTCAACTCAACCAGTGATTTTTCAGCCTCAGTAAGTGAAGTTTTAAATTCTTCATCGGAATCAGTACCAAGATTAGAAGTAAGCTGCGCAACATCACTTGCGAGTGCAGAGTTAGCCACAGAAGCCTTGTTATACTGTGTCACGGCTTCTTGATAGTCCTTAGCTGATACAGTTGCGATAGATGCATATACAAGCGCACCAATAATAGCGAGTAGCAAAGCGCCGCCAACGATAGCTGCAATTCGAACAAGTTTTTTATTAGACTTCTTGAGTTCGGGTGTAGAAGTTGGGGCAGACGCAAATGTTGATCCAGAACCAATAGGAGCAGGTGTCACTACCGACTCAGCGCTTGGTGGCGCGAACGGTGTCGCTTCTTTTAATGGAACTGGTTGTGGGCTTGAGGGAAACAATACGTCAGAAGACGCCACGGGTACTTCTGGAACTATTGGAGTTGAAGCAGCAGGAGCTTGTTCAGCTTCTGGAGTGGTAAGCGTCATAGGTTCAATAGGAACGGCTTCAGGAGTCAGCTGCGTATTAGGAGTTTCAGGAGCAAAAGGTGTTAACGGAGTAACAGGGGTTACATTTTCATCCGGCACATTAGGTTCGTTCGTCGGTTCAGTTGGGGTTGGATTCATGCTACTCCTATTAATTTAAGCTTGAGCTTTTTAATAGTATAGCAAAGTTATAGCTGAACTACTTCTCCACCGAGGTTTTTCCTAAAGAAGGTATCGTGTGAGATGAACAAAATTGCACCAGTGTAGTTTTTAAGGGCTTGTTCAAGCTCTTCAATACTTGGAAGGTCAAGGTGGTTCGTTGGTTCGTCGAGTACGAGAAGTGACGGGCTATCAGAAAGCATATCAATCAGTTGCAGACGGGCTTTTTGGCCACCACTTAATTGAGAAACAGGAATGTTCGCATCATTTTGGGTAAATAAGTAGTCGGCCATAAGTTGACGAACTTTTGTGTCCCCTATAGCTAAGCCGCGTGACAAGTAAATGTATTCAATCGCTTCACCCAACTTTTTCGAAAGCCACATGTCAGGTGTTTCTTGTTCGTACACACCAACACGGATTTTTTTATCGACGTCCATCGTACCGTGAAATACCTTAGCGCTAAATTCGTTTCCTGTAACCGTTGAAAGAAGTGTTTTCACCATAGTTGACTTACCTGCACCGTTACGGCCACGGAGCTCGAGGGTTTCACCTTCGCGAATTTGAAATGAAACACCTTCAAAGAGTGGCTTGTCATAACCAAGCGAAACATCAGACACGTTCACAAGCAAACGACCGAAGCCTTCGTCGCCATTGACGCCACTAAGACGAATATTCTTCGCCTTAAACTTCTGATACTGTTCACCTGTCTTGAGGCCCATGTCGGCAACTGAATCGCTATCAACCCAGAAAGTAGGGCGTTCTTGCTTTTCAAGTTTTGCAAGTTCGTCGCGGGATGTTTGCTCGAGGCGTTTGAAACGCTGAATTGTACTTGGAGTACGTGATTTTTCTTTAAAGCGTTGGTATTCAATAATTTTAGCTTTAAGGTTAGTAATACGGCGTTGCACCATTTCAAACTCGTTCATCATGCTGCTAGTAGAGCCGGCGTTTTGGCGGAGGTAATCGCTATAGTTGCCTTTGTAACTAATAATCTTTTGGTCTTTTACTTCCAAAATACGGTCAACAGTTTCAAGCACGTCGCGGTCGTGAGTAATTACCAACATGGCTTCTTTAGCAGTGTTCATCCATTGTAAGAACTTGTCCTTTGCAACGTAGTCCATGTGGTTGGTCGGTTCGTCAATTAAAGCCAGTTGGGCTTTAGAAATCATCACCTTAGCAACTTCTACAAGTCGTTTTTGGCCACCAGAAAGTTCACCAATTTTACTTGCGAGTTTCGTACCAAGCTGGAACGAATCCATCGTCTTCTCAACTTCGTTTTCAATATTGTAGTAGCCCAAAGAATCAAAGCGTTCAAGCGCTTCTGAATACTCGTTAATAAGCTTCATGTCGTCGCCCATAATAAGTGGGTGGTTTTCAAGAATATGCTTCAATTTACCGTAATGCGGCAAGTCTTGAAGGATATATTCCATCACAACCATGTCTTCAAAGCCATGGTGCTCTTGACGTGTCGCAATAATTGAAACACCCTTACCTAAAGAGAACTCACCTTGGAAATCTTTGTCTTCTTGCATAACAATACGGAACAAAGTCGTCTTGCCTTCCCCGTTACGGCCGACAATTCCAACCTTTTCATCGTCATCAACAAAAAACGAAGTATTCTTAAAAAGAAGCTTATCGCCAAATGATTTTTCTTCGATGGTTGCAGTGAGTATCATATCAGTGGTCTATTATAACAGAGGTAGCGAATATTACTAAACACAGTCCTCTTAAAAACTCTTACAAATAAAAGTACTTAAGAGGATTCCCCGCATCTGGATTGATGCGGGGTCACTCTTTCTTACCTACCCTCGGGGCGTCTTGCCTTTGTACCACGGCGGCAGTGGGTTGTGTGCGATCGGAGTCCAAAGGCTGGTTCCGTAAAGCCCACTCACCTTCTGCCCGGGCTTGAAGCCGTTGCGGTACTTGTTGAACTTGGTGATCTTCTTTTCGAGGTCGTCACCCGGCATGCCGGAGAAGACGATTTCGTTCTCGAAGAGAATTTCAACACGCCACTGAATGCCGAACGGCAGTACCGGGAACTTTGAGGCTTTGCCGTACTCAGGTGCATTGTGTTCGTACACACGCAGCGGAACAGCGACGGTTGCGACAGCCACAGTGTGGCCGTCGCGTTCGAAGTAGTCGTAGGTCACCGGGTACTCCCGAACGCCCTTAGAAACAGAGAGTTCGATTGTTGCCGGTGCGACCACATCGAGTTCGTCGAGAAGTTCCTCCATGACGTAGTTCTCGAGCTTGAGGCCCAAGTCGACGCCGCGAAGGTCCTTCACCCTCCCACTGGTCACTCGACGCTCGTAAAAAGCGCGAAGTGCCGGCTCGTCGATGAGATCGATGAACCCGTTGGTGCGAATGTGCCACGACCTCACCTGGTCGATAACTACCCGGTTGGCAGCTTCGTACTGGTGAAGAAGTGCGCCTTCGAGAAGGTCGTCGATGACAGCCTGGGGGCTACTGCCCTTCAGCCGTTCGAGTTCCTCCTCAACCTTGTCGAACGCTTTCTCGACGTGAGAAACCGTAACGGGTCGGTAAAGGCTGTTCAGCCGGCCATGAGCCTCGCGAGCATCTATTACTAGATGAACGAGGCGCGAAACCGGTCGATCACGCAGGTGCATCGATTCGAGCATCGCTTCGATGTTGTTCATCCGGGGTTGAAGCTGGATGGCAGCATTTTTGCGCTGCTCGGTTGCCCGCCAGCTGGCGAACTCCGTGCGGAATTCGTTCACCTCTTGCGGGTAGTAAATCATGTACGACATCACCTTGACGCCGTTACGCATAACGCGCACCTCGTTAATGGAAATCTGGTGCGTTGGCACGGGATACCATTTCAGGTTGGTGACGTCGTCGATGTCGACTTCCAGGTGAGCTACCAAGGCACCCCGCCAAGTACGTTCGTACCTGATGTAGGCGGTGATATTCTCGATACGAATAAATTCGGGCTCGGGAACGTTGTCCGTGGTGTTGTCGTAGTAGTGACGACCGAGTGAGGCTGAGGTGTCAGCGGGGCTTTCCGGAACGCCGAAGCGCTCCTTGTGTTCCTCGAGAAACTCGAACGCCTCCTGAACCTTACGGAACTGGGCGGTCTTCTCTGCCGAGTCGACGTCGTTTTCTTCGTGCTTGTCCGGGTGGAGTTCGTGGGCCAAACGGCGATACGCCGCCTTGACTGCACTCCAGGCATCGCTTGTAGCGACGCCCAGGACCAAGCATTCGGATGTTACCGTTTTCTGCTGTCCGGGCATTGTGTATGACACGTTGTATCCTTCGGTAGGTATGGAGTTGCAATACAAAAGGAGCGAGTATTACCTCGCTTTATCCTTTCGTTACAACTTTGTGAAAGAGCTTAATACTATATTAGCATAAAAGCTTTGAAAAGTCAATGTCTGTAAGGGGTTAACCCTATTGTTCAACGTCAATCATTGTAAGGCTTAGGCGACCGCGTTCGTCGATACCCGCAAGCTTCACGTTAATCATTTCACCTTCAGTAAGAATGTCCCCTACTTGGTCAACACGCTCGTTAGACAGTTGGCTAATGTGCACCATTCCGTCTTGTCCTGGCATGATGTTAACGAATGCACCGAAGTCTTTGATGCTTACCACTTGGCCGCGGTAGATTTTTCCTACTTCAGCTTCTTCAGTAAGACCCTTAATCCATTCGATAGCTCGGGCGATACCTGCTGGGTCGGAACCAGCAACAGTAATGAGGCCGTCTTCCTTGATGTCGATGAGGGCACCGGTTTCTGAAGTAATCTTGTTAATCACTTCTCCACCCTTACCAATAACTGCACCAATTTTTTCTGGGTTGATTTTAATCTTCTCAATACGTGGTGCGTATGGGCTCAGCTCTGTACGAGGTTGAGCAAGTGTTTCTACCATGCTTTCTAGAATGTGCGCACGGCCAATCTTTCCAGCAAGCAGTGCTTCTTTCAAGATTGAAACAGGAAGCCCATGAACCTTCATATCCATTTGAAGTGCAGTGATACCCTTTGAAGTACCAGCAGACTTGAAGTCCATGTCGCCAGCGAAGTCTTCAGCATCAGCAATGTCACTCAGTACATAGTGTTTGTCGCCATCAACCATAAGGCCCATAGCGATACCGCTCACCATAGCAGTAAGTGGGACACCAGCGTCCATAAGTGCCAAACAGCTTGAACAAGTTGCAGCCATTGAAGTTGAACCGTTTTGGCTCATGATTTCCGTAACGCTACGGATAGCATATGGGAAATCTTCTTCAGCAGGAAGAACAGGAATCAGCGCACGTTCCGCAAGGAAGCCGTGACCAATTTCTCGACGGCCTGGACCGCCAAGGCGTTGTACTTCACCAACAGTGTAACCTGGGGCGTTGTAGTGGTGCATGTAACGGCGTTCGCCATCAGTAATTTCCATCGTATCAACAATTTGTGAATAACTAAGTGGTGCAAGTGTTACGACGTTCAACGCCTGTGTCATACCACGTGTAAAGATTGATGAACCGTGAGTTCGAGGTAGCACCCCTACTTCGCTTGAAAGTGGGCGGATTTCTGTGAACTGGCGACCGTCAGGACGAACGTTGTGTTCAACAATGCCCTTACGAACATCGTTGTGAAGCGCTGCAGTGAAGGCTTCGTCGTACTTACCGTGTGTGTACTCATCTTCGAACTTTTCAAGCATTTCAGCGTGGTACGCGCGGCGAAGTTGGTTTACCATTTCGTTGCGTTCTGGGTATGGTTTGCGGATTGCTTCACCAAGTTTGCCGTCTACCCATTCGTTAGCAAGTGTTTGAAGTGCTTCGTCCGGGAGAACCAATGTGTATTCTTGGGCAACTGGTTGAACTTTAGCTACCAATTCTTGTTGAAGCTTAATAGCTGGTTGGTAGCGTTCGAATGCCCAAGCTAAAGCGTCAGCAACGACTTCTTCGGGAACTTCGTTTGCACCAGCTTCAACCATAGTAATACCGCTTTCGATGCCAGCAACAACAAGATCTAGGTCGCTTGCTTCACGCTCTTCAGGGCTAAGGAAAGCTTTGAACTCACCATTTACTCGGCCAATACGAAGGCCAGCAACTGGACCATCAAAAGGTGTACCGGTAAGCATAAGGGCAGCAGAGGCTGCAATCATAGCAATCATGTCTGGACGGAAGCTAGGGTCAAGGCTTAGTACGCCGGCAACAACCTGAACTTCTTGGCGGTAACCCTTTGGAAAGAGTGGACGGATTGGACGGTCGATAAGGCGGCCAATAAGCACAGCTTCGTCGCTTGGACGGCCTTCACGCTTAATGAAACGGCTGCCGCTAATTTTACCGGCTGCATAAAACTTTTCTTCATAGTCGAGGCTTAATGGGAAATAGTCGAGTACAACTGGGCGTGTCCCAACTTGTGCAGTACCAAGAACGACAGTGTCGCCGTAAGAAACCAAAACGCTACCAGTTGAACGGAACCCAACGCGGTTTACTTCCAAAGTCAAAGGCTTGCCTTCAAATTCGGTCGTTACTTTAATAATATCCTTACCGTAAGGGTTGATTGTTGGCATAATAAGGCCTCCTTGTTTAAATTGGCCCACTCTCCTGAGATTGTCTACTTAGGTACGAGCAAGTAACGGGTACAGTGATTCGAGGTTTTTCTCGAAGCGCTCTATCCAGCACTTAGTCGCGTGGGTTATATCTATTATAACAGATATCAGGCACCTCTCCCGCTCGAACACCTGCAATATTTGAACACAAAATAAAACCCGCAAGCGCTGTGTACACTTGCAGGTTATTTAAATGGCTGGGGCTTTACGCCTTTGGAATTTTCGGTTTAATAACGTGCATTCCTGAATCAAAAAACTGCTTATCACCTAAGTCGTCATCGGCGTACGTGTCGAGGGTTGCTCGTCGTTCTCTTTCAGCCTTGATTGCGGTTAGGGAATCTAAACCTACTTCTACATCAGATACTGTCCGGTTGTAATCAGTTTCATTTTCTGAAGCTCCATCTTCGTCAGTCTCAAGTTCGTATGGAGTCATTTCTGATAGAGGAATAAACGGTTCAAATGTTGTGGCGTGTGAGGCTGATTCATCAAGCCATAAATCTGCAGCCGCTTCAAGTTCTGTACTACTTGAAGTGTAGTCTACATTCAATTCAGCCAGTTCATTTTTAAATATAGCGTCTTCTGCTTTACTTATAGATTGACGCTGGAATTCTTTATACCAATTGTCATCTCGAAGTTTATCGGTATTGTGACCTTTTTGTTCAGAATTTTCATTTTCATTTTGTTTACGCGTGTCGAATATTTTTTCTTTTTGTGGTGCGTGTTCTATTAAGCTCATGGTTAATATTATACATAAATTGGTATATTTGTCAAGGTTATGGTTATAAATAACCCCTTAAAAGCTATTTTATCGGTAATTTTGAAACAACATCATGCACCATCAACATGTATGTATCGTTTGAGGTTTTAGTCGTCTTCAAAAAGTCTTCACGAGAAAGCCACCTATAGCTGGCGTGCTCCCAACTTACCACTACTTCCGGGCGATAGTTCAGCCTTGTAAGATACAAAGAGTATTCAATGCCATGTGCAGAATAATCAAAGCCTTTGTATAGCAATTCGATATCATCAAGGCTAATGGTTATGCCGGCCTCTTCTTCGACTTCGCGAACAGCAGCAACTTCATGCGATTCACCGTCTTCAATAGTCCCACCGGGCAAATCTGGGTCGTTTCCAAAATGAGGGTGGTTATCACGTATCATCAGAAGATACTGGTCTTGATTGTCAATAATGAGGACTTTTGCGGCGCCCATATTAAACCTTTCTTAGCTGGCTTTTAAACATTCGGACATACTGGCCGTTCTTGGCTACAAGTTCTTCGTGTGTGCCTTGCTCAACAATTTTTCCATTTTCGAGCATGTAAATAACGTCGGCTTTTTCGATAGTTGTAACACGATGGCTAATGGTAATAATTGTTTTGTCTTCTTCTTTGAGAAGCCGTTCAAAGATACGAGATTCAGCTAAGGCGTCGATAGCGCTGGTTGGTTCATCCAGAACAATAATTGGGCTATTGCGGTAGAAGTTACGGGCCAAAGCAAGCCGTTGCCACTGCCCGCCAGATAAATCAACACCAGAGGTGCCGTCTGCATGCTCAAGCCACTGGTTTACATAGTTATCTAAGCCTTTAGGAAGCTTTTCTAGGAAGGTACGAGCTTCGGCTGCATCAAGAGCTGCTTCGAAGCGTTCGTTGCTTACGGGGTGTTTGATATCGCCCAGAAGAATATTGTCACGCGCACTGGCAAATGAGTAGCGATTGGACTCTTGGGTTAAGACTCCAAGATATTTGTGCCAATCGTCAGTTGATACATCGGCAAGGTTAATATCGTCAACATATACCGTTCCACTGGTTGGTTTATAAAGGCCCAGAAGTAGCTTTACGAATGTTGATTTTCCAGCACCATTCTCCCCCACAACAGCCACATGTTGACCCTTGTGAATAGTGAGTGATACATCATCAAGTACTGTTTGTTCGTTGTTCGGATAGTGGAACGAAACATTTTCAAACCGAATAGCTTGCGGTAATTTCTTTAATCGCTTTGACCCCGTCTTTGATGTCGGTAATTTCATAAATTCGTTGTAATCAAATAAATTGGCGATGTCTTCGTCGATACTACTGAGTTGCGACACGAAACCACGAGAGCCGCCAAGCGCACGAGAAACAATTTGTTGAACATATATTAACTGCCCTACTGGCTGGATGTGCGCAATAATTTGGAGAGTGATGTAGATCAGTGCTATTACTTCAGCCGCGGCCTCAATAACGTCAGCACCGAGCTGGAGGCCAATATACTTTCGTTCAAACTCAATGCGCACCTTCTCGTCTTTATCGCGTAGTTTCATGCGCAGGTCGAGCAAGTGGCGGACCATTCCGTACAAGCGAAGCTCTGCAATGGCAGACACTTGAAATAGATTCCACTCAATCATGTCTTTAGTGCGACGTGTTTCAACATTGCCATTCCAGTGTTCAACCTGCCTCTTCGAAAGCCTGAATTGGATAATTACTCCTGGTATTACTGCAATAAGCAAAATGAGTCCTAGCCACCAACTGACGAACAGTAAAGCAACTAAGCCAGCAACAAGCGATATGAGTGACGTAAATATTGAAGCGAGCTTGTCGAACACGTATGCGAACAAGCGGGCAAATTGTTGAGATTTGTCGAATAAGTCGGCGGTTTCTTTGTCGTCATACCGCCAAAAATCGAGCGTAAGGAATTGTTCATACAATTGATCACCAATAGCAGCGTCAATTTTATAGCGAACAAATTGGTTAATATATTGCTCTACACTACTCCAGGCAGTTAAGCCTACACCAAGTGCGGCTGTAATAAGCACGTATTCGATTGCTTTTGCCCCTGCTGCAGGGTCACCGGCATAGGCATTTGCAAGTGACGTTGTAGTCAGAGCAGCGAAATACGTGGTAACGATGGGGAGAATTGAAGTAATTAACGTACCGGCGATTTTTACAAATACTGCAAGCGGTGAGGCTTTATAGGTAATCGCGGCAACGCGAGCAATACCCGTTACTTTTTGGCGGGTATTTAATTTCCGGTCGTTCTTGGCTGGTTTACGTCGTGGCATCGGGTTTAATTATACGCTTTATAAAAAAAGAACCCCGCTATTTGCGGAGTCCTAGTTTTGCGACAACAGCTTTGTAAGCTTCGAAGTCTTTTGCCTCAAGGTATTTCAGGAGGCGTTTTCGGCGTCCAACCATCTGCACGAGTCCGCGGCGAGCCATGTGGTCGTGTTTATTGACCTTTAGGTGCTCCGTGATCTCTTTAATACGCACAGTAAGAACAGATGCTTGAGCTTGTGGGCTACCAACATCAGTTTTGTGAGTTTGCGTCAGGGCGAATGCCTGGGCTTTGTTTTCTGCAGTTATCATCGGAATGTATTGTACCAGAGTTTTACACAGGTTTCAAGGGGGTGCAAAATAAAAAATGAAATGACGCTTAAGCATTGACTTTTAATCTGTAAAGTGGTATAATTCTTAACGATATGGAACGATTTGGGTCCACTTTGCGCCGAGTTTACTCCGCACACGGTATCTTCAGTTTTGTCTTCGTCGTGTTAATTGCGACACTTTTATTGGTACTCATTGGGGGTCAAGCCGCTCATGCTGCAGACCCTACCGATGCGAGCTGGAGTGGCGATTCAATTATCTACGCCAACCACGGTTATACCCTTTCTACTGATAACGTTAGTACGGGTAACGCTATCCCTTCTGGAGCGACAGTTTATAAGACTCCTCTTATTACGGCTGACAATGGCGATAAAAAAGTATTTATTCTGTACTTCACTTCTGGTGTCGACCCTCCTACAGCTAAAAGCGCTAAGTATGTCGAGTTGGACTCTTCAGATACTGGTAGCCTTTCAAACGCAAAGAACACAAAAGATATAACCCTTACCCCCCAAGGCGAACAAGATGAAATTTCTTCTTGTTCTGTTGGTGGTATCGGTTGGATTATCTGTCCTGTAAGTGTTTTCCTTGCTGAAGCTATGGATAATGTGTTCACAATTCTATCTGACATGATTCGCGTTCAACCAAGCGTACTTGGTGACAATACAAATAGCTTATACATTGCATGGAACGTTATGCGTAACATTGCGAACATCGCCTTTGTTATCGTGTTCTTGATTATTATCTATTCACAACTTACGAACGTCGGCGTTTCAAACTACGGTATTAAGAAATTAATTCCTCGAATTATCGTTGCGGCTATTCTTGTAAACCTATCATTCATCATTTCAGCTATCGCAATCGATATCTCAAACGTACTTGGGTACTCTATCCAGAACGTGTTTAATGACATTCGCGAGAATGTGTTCAACTTAACCGAGGACAACATCGGTGCAGTTAATAGTGCTATCGACAACCCATGGGCGCGCCTTACCGCTACAGTACTTGCCGGCGGTGGTGTTATTGGTGGAACTTACTTCGTAGCGAGCGGTGGGCTTTATATGCTTATTCCCCTCCTCCTCGGTTTGGTTCTTACCTTGATCTTCGTAGTGATTGTCCTTGCGGCTCGCCAAGCAATTATCGTCATCCTCGTAATCATCGCCCCTATCGCCTTTGTAGCGAACCTCCTCCCGAACACTGAAAAGTGGTTCGACAAGTGGAAAGACTTGTTTATGACTATGCTGATATTCTTCCCAGCCTTTTCATTGGTATTTGGCGGCTCACAGTTAGCCGGCCAATTAATTATCTCAAATGCTGGCGGGAACATTGTTACCGTCATCTTCGGTTTGGCAGTTCAAATTGCACCACTTGTTATTACTCCACTCCTTCTTAAGCTCAGTGGTAGCCTACTTGGCCGTATTGCTCAAATTGCAAACAACCCAAGCAAGGGTGTTTTGGACCGCAGCAAAAAATGGGCTACCGACCGCGGCGAGCTTACGAAACAACGAAACATTGCTGGCCAAGGCCGCAAGTTCAACCCAACTACTTGGGGTGCTGGTATGGTTCGTAGCGCCGACTTCCGTAAGCGCCGACTTAAAGACACAACTGACCGCTACAAACAAGATGGCGACAACTTGTACCACGACTCTGATAAGTACAAAGCTATCCACACAGACATGGTTGGCTCTGAACTTCAGAAAGAACGCGTTAGCAACCGCAATGCTGAACACATCGAGAAGCTAAAGACTACTCCAGGCTCATCACTCTACGACCGTGCAATCAAAACAGAAGCAAGCAAAGACAACCTTACTGCTGCTTCAAACCGAACGAATGAACACTTCAATCAACGACGTGTTGTTAGTGGCAATCCACTTAATACGGCCTACAACAACATCGAAGCGAGCAAATCGACACTTGAAACAAGTGAAAACGAAAAGAATAGCTATGCTGCACGTCAACGCATGATGGCTGGAACTGTTCTTAACCGAACCGTTGAGCCACTTGAAACAAGCAAGCTACGACTTGAATCTACTCAGAACCAATACGCTAGTACTGTTGAACGAATGAAGCTAAACCCTAGCTCAACCCTCTACAACATGGCTCAAGGCGCTCAATCAAGCAAAGAGCTTCTTGAATCGAGCCAGACAAATGTTCAATCACTCTTCGACTTGCAACGCCGTACAGCTGGTACTGGTTTGAATGTCAGTACACTCGAGCTCGAATCAAGCAAGACTGCTGCCGAGGGATCTAAATCTCTTACTGCTGCCTTTATTAACGACACGCGTGCAACTGCAGGAACTCAACTCAACATTAATACTATCAATACAGAAGCTGCCAAGGCTGTTGCTCAACGTTCTGAATCTAACCTTAACCGCGTTATTAACGAGGTTAAGGCTGACGAAACTACAATTCTTCACCGTAACATCATCCGAGCTGAAGATGCTAAGCTTGCGACTCAGGTATCCGAAACACACCTCAACCGTACTATTGAAGAGTACAAGACTGGTGAAATTGCACGAACTGGTGAGCTCGGTACACTTACCGACTCTATGGTTTACAACGTTTCTGAACTCGCTGCCGAAGCACAGGGTGTTCAAGGTGCTCAGAACATTCAGAAGCGCAATATTGCTCGAGACTTTACTGAAACAGTCATGGTTGGCGATAAGAAAGTTAAGACTGCTCGTGCTGAAGAACTCCTCAATATCGCTGGAAGCGTCGACCAGTATGGCGGCGTGCGTGCGGAATCTACTGCTCTCTCTACACTTGAGCGTATTACAGATGACGCCCGTGGCAGCAACGTGAAGCTTATTGAAAACCGTGCACTTGCAGCCGGCAAGCCTGTGAAAGAGTACGTCGTTAAAGACTTACTTGAAGAACGACTCAAGGGTGATACGTCTGAATCTGAAGATATCATTCGTGCAGCTTTGGAAATTGCTGGTCAAGAGGCTCAAATCCCTATCCTTCGTAAGATTCGTCGATCTAAAGACTTCAATCAGGACGATGTTTCTGCCATGCTTAACCGCCAACAGAACATCATGAAATCTAAGGGTGGTTTCGACCTTCAATCTAACTTTAACTTGGCTAACGTGAGTGCTGAAACAATGGATGCCAGTATCGCTGGTATGCTCGGTAGTGTTGCACCTAAAGACTTCGCAGGCCTTAAGTTTGCCGCAATTGACGACTACGGTAAACGTATTGACGAGATCGTTAAGAACTCTGAAAACGAAACAGACCCTGGCTACAGAGCACGTGCACTTGAAGGACTTGAGAAGACATTCTTCAACCTTACGCTTGGCCTTAAGGACCCTGAGTTGATTCGTGAACTTGGTGACAACCTAGCTCCGGCTATCGATATGCACAAACGTCTGCAAGAGAAGTTTAGCGACAATGACGTTAAAATCGACTACGATGCAATCGACCCTCGAGAAGCGACTAAAGGCAAAGTTAGTGCTGATTCAACCGGCATGGTAACAAATGGCGACGCCGACCTAGATGACACAAGCACCGATGACGACTACAACCAAAACTGGCCAAGCTAAAACAAGTTTTAAAAACTAAACTTGAATTTCAGTAGAGCCCACAACGCTCCACTCGCCCACTTTGGTGCGACGTAGTTCAGAACAGTAGGCTCCAGTTCCAAGGACCTTACCGATGTCCTCAGCGAGTGTGCGGATGTACGTACCGCTACTTACGTGAACGCGAATCTTCACTTCGGGATATGTGTACTCAATAAGTTCGAGTGAAAAGACAGTAACCTGTCGTAAAGGCATTTCTACTACTTCGCCTTTACGGGCTAGGTCGTACGCTCGGCGGCCATTGATTTTAATAGCACTAAAGATGGGCGGACGTTGGGTAATCTCGCCTGTAAACCGCTTTAAAGCGGCTTCTACGGCTTCTTTAGTAGGTTGGATGTCAGATACGGCAGTGAGTTCACCTTCGGGGTCGCCTGTGGTGCTGTTAAAGCCTAGCGCGAAGGTTGCTTCATATTCTTTATCGAGCTTTGAATAGTTACCCGCATTGCGGCATTCTTTTCCAGTCACAATGATCATGAGGCCCGTTGCGAACGGGTCCAGAGTGCCGGTGTGCCCAACCTTGGCTTTCTTGCCAAGTTGTTGGGTAAGTTGGCGACGGACACGAGCAACAACGCCAAAGCTGGTAATGCCAGCTGGCTTATCTACAAGTATCATTCCGTCTTCAGTCATGAAGATAAGTATAGCATTAGAAAACTATGAAGGGATTTTGAACTGGCCTGGGTCGTTTGAAACGGGTGCAATTGGCGTTTCTTCAAAAGAATAGGCGCTGGTTGGTTCAGGTGCTAATATATCGCCTAAAATCTCTGTTTGAGTAGTTGGCTCTGGAGTAACGTCAAATGGTGATACAGGAGGAAGCACTGGTGCTGCTACTGGAGGAAATGCAGGTGGCGTTAATGCACCTTGAGAAAAGTCAGGCAACGGTGGAGGCAACGGGAGGCCGAAGTCTGATGGTGCAACCGGGGCTGCTGGTTCTTGTGAAAGTGGTGTGATTACCCTTTCGCCGCCAACACCAAAGGTTGGTGCAGAATTTTCTGAAGAAGTATTACTTTGGTCGGCGCTATCAGCCAAGGCGTATGCTGAGTGCACTTCGTCGTCAGCTACTGTATTGATACCTACTGAACCCGGGGCTACGTCTGGAGTTCCAGGGAAACCACCAAGTGTTGAGCCGATTGGGCTGCTTACTTGCGTTGCTGTTTCGCCGCCAAGATAGGCGTGTGAAAGAATTGTCTTGTTCTGACTACTTAACGCTTCGCGGTGAGCGTCTTCGGCTGCTTGTTCACTGGTTGCGTTTAATGTGCCACCAAGTGATGGCTCGATAGTAGTTTGATCAAGCGCATACACACTTGCGACATCTTCAGACCTTGCTGTCTGCACGTCTGGTGCTGGTGGAATAACCGGTGTAGTTGCGAATGGACTCACGGGTACAACCGGCGCTTCGACTACTTCGGGTTCTGGAGCTACAAATGCAGGTTCGGCAACAGGCTCTGGGGTTGGTTCAGCAGCTGATGTTGGTTCTGGCACTGGAGTGTATGCAGGGTGAGCTGCTTCTTCGTAGGCAATTTCTTCAAGGTCTGGGGCAACGTGCTCTGCAACAAATTCTTGAGGTTTTTCACGAATACGTTCGTCGAGTTGGGCAAGCGTTTCTTTTTCTTCGTGTTTAATAGTGAGTTCGTCTTTATTTACGACAGCTTCGGCCTTCTCTTCTTCGGCGGGTTCGCTGCTGTCTTCCTCTTCTTGAGGTTCTTCTACAGCAGTTTCTTCAACAGTGGCAACGGTTTGAAGCTCTGTCGCAATAAGTTGTTGGTCGGCACCGGCTGTCATAAGCTGTGCTGCAACGGTCATTGCTTTTGAGGTAGTGTGCTCGTTACTGAAACGATCAGTTTCAGCGACAATACCAGTTAATAACGCTGTCGCAATCGTTGCATCAACCAATGGTTTCTTTTTGTCTTCCTTAAGTGCTTCAGCAAGGCCAGCAATCATTTCACTCAAACTACTAGCATTTGCGTCGTGCCAGTCAATGCCACCGAGGTCGCTTGTTTGGTCACCCGCTGAGATAGTAATAACGGTAGCGTCATGCAAAATTTGGCCGTGGTCTTCAAGTGCTTTATCGAGGTGATCTTGGCTATCAACACCAAGGGCGATAACGAGTTCTACGTTATAGTTACCCTGGCTAAAATCAAGGTCTTCTGAGGTAATCGTTGTTTTGTACGGAGTAATAAAGATTTTTACTGAATCGCCTTCTACTTTGTAGCGCAGGTGGTCGGCTTTTTCTTTATTAAGAGCAATAATAAAATCACGAAGGCTATCGGTTGTTTCGTCGAACGTCTTTTCAGGCTCTAGGAAAGCAATTGCCGGAGGTACTTCCCCACTGAAGATTGCCGTTGCGTATTTCTCTTGTTTGTCGAACAAGAGAGTTAAACCTAAAGCAGCCGACAATGCGTCGACAGAAGGGCTGTTACTAACCGTCACTAAGATCTTAGAAGCTTCTTTTATCTTCTCAACGACTTGCTGTTTTGCTTTGATGTCATCCATGGTTTTTTTATTTTAGTCCGTTATTATTTAGACGCGTTTGCTTCACTATAGCATAAGGGTTTTTAAAGCGTCAACAAAAGTAACCCCTATCCTTTACATTTTGTTCATTTTACTCTATAATCACCCCTTGAATAGACAGAGCAATTTGTCAAAGAGTAAATAAACGAAGCGAAGGAAATTCATGCCAATTATCAAATCCGCTATTAAGCGAGCAAAACAAACTATCAAACGACGTGAACGTAACATTGTTACGAAGCGTTCATTCCGCGATGCAATCAAAGAATTTAACGCCGCTCCAAGCGCTGCTACGCTATCAGCTGCACAAAGTGCACTTGATACTGCAGTAAAAAAGAACGTTCTTGAAAAGCGAACTGTTTCACGCCGTAAAGCACAACTTTCTAAGATTGCTAAAGAAGCAGGCGTTAAGCTTGGTACTGGCACAAAGAAAGCTACAACAGCTAAAGCTGCTCCAAAAACAACTGCCGCAAAGCCTGCTGCTAAAGCCGTTGCTGCGAAACCTGCAACAAAAGCTGCTGCAAAGCCTGCTGCTGCGAAGAAGCCAGCTGCAACAAAGACTGCCGCAAAGAAACCTGCCGCTAAGAAGTAGTTTTACTCTTACTCTTAAAAACTCCTCTTTTACAGAGGAGTTTTTTATTGTTTAAAGAATTAGGCAAGGTCAAACAGTAATCGTTCAATTAAAAGCCAGGGTTCGGCTTTCGAGATTTTCATATCGGCGTCGGTTTGAGCAAACTTTCGTAGTACGGCTGCGATACCGGGTTTGCCTAGGCGTTTAGCGTGTCGAATAAGCTTAGAGGCGACGAATGGGTGTATGGCGAAATCTTTACTGGGGTTTTGCGTATCGTCAGCGTACCCAACTGCTGCAAGCGAAAAGGCCTGCGAAGATAGCAGTGCAAATGTCGCGTAAGGATCTTCTTGTAATTCAAGCGTTCGCAAAGTGTCTTGGAGGGCTACCCTATTACCGGTTAGGGCGGTTTCAAATAATTCAAAAATATTTTCAGATTCATTTGCGATAATATTTTTATTAATTGCTTCCGGTGTTATTTCATCGAGGAGTGAAAGCGTTTCGAGGGCGTTTGCAAGCAGCCATTGGTTTACCCCTACCCTACTGACAATGTGATGCACTGTTTTTCTACCCAACTTAATGCCTTGAGTTTTAGCACGGGCTTCAAGCCACTGTTCGGCTTTTGAATAATCACGGTCGGTCCAGGCAGGATAGTCTTGCAAGCGCGCAACTTCTTTTAAGGCTTTATAGGCGACGGTTCGCTTGTCGGGTTTTTCATCAACAAGTACAAGATGAACATCATCAGATAACCGCGGGAGCCAGTTCGGTAGCTTTTGCCATAAAGAACTATTCGAAGAGAGGTCGGAGATGATAACGAGTCGTTTATCTGCAAATAGAGTGCCACCCATAAGTAGGTCGGGCAATTGTCGTAGTTCAAGGCCTATACCGTCTACGCGCTCAGCCACGCCATCAAAGCCCGCTACAATAGCCTGCAAGGCTTCCTGGCGCTCGAAACTATTCTCTCCCGTTAATAATGTAATCATATAATAAGTATAGCTTAGATGACCTGACATACAGGACAGGTGTGCGTTCCCCTACCGGCAACCCGTGATTTTTCAATTATTGCGCCACAGCGAGGGCATTCTAGGCCTTCACGCCTAAATACACGAGCGAAGTCCATGTAACTCCCCTTTTTACCTTCGGCGTTAACGTATGTACTATTTGAAGAGCCGCCTTTTTCAACTGCAAGGTTCATAACCGCGCGCATTTCCGTGTAGAGGAGTGTCATTTCTTGTTCAGTTAACGAATTCACTAAACGCTTAGGGTGGATTTTAGCACCCCACAACGATTCATCCGCATAAATGTTGCCAATACCCGCAATAACAGACTGGTCCAGCAGTGCTGCTTTAATATTTGTCTTCGGACGGCGTGCTAGACGTTGAATAAAATCATGAGCCGTAAAATCTGTACTCAGCGGCTCAGGCCCAACCTTTTGCATAAAAGGGATGTTCGGAATTTCAAGAGTTGGCAAAAGTCGGACCCAACCGAACTTCCGTTGGTCGTTAAAGTACAGTGTCGTGCCGTCGTTGAAAGTAAGTGTCACCCTTGTTGATTTGTCAGGAAGCTCGTTCACAAGGCTATCGTTCGGATGGCCGGCACCAAAGCGGGTATCACCTACAAACACCAATTGTCCGGTCATCTTAAGATGTATTAAAAGCGAGTAACCCGTAGAAAGGTCAATCATCAACACCTTAGCACGGCGGCGAACATCAATAATTGAGGCGCCGATCAAAAACTGTCGTACGTCTTGCGGCGTATTCGGAAAGCCTTTTTCGGTATCGTGCACTTCCCCACTGACAACCTTACCGATAATTAAATTGGCAAGACCACGGCGAACCGTTTCTACTTCTGGAAGTTCAGGCATAGTATCCTCCTATAAAGACACGCCACGGATGAGCGTTTGGGCGTCAGGAATTTGAGTAGTAAATAACTTACTCAATTGATTGAGGTTAGCACGCAGCGTACCTTGTGAACCACTACAGGTTGAGGTCCAAAGTGTTTCGACGGGCATGTCGTAGCTTATGATACTAAATTCTGAAAGCCGACCAACTGCGCAAATACCCCGAACATCACTTTCGCCGTCAGCGGGCTGGTTGCCGTCTGTCATCTTTGCGAGGTTGAGTGCATTAACGAATTGCTCGTATGCAGCAGTGTTATTGCCGAGAGTTTGTTGAGCAACGATAGTACCTAAGTAGCCGTTGTAAGTGGTAATTTCTCGACTGGTTGGTGAAATAACAATTCGGTATGAGTGGAAGTTTTCATCTGCCACAATTGGGCCACGGACAGACATACTAACACTGCTTGAAGCAGACGTGTTCAGAAGTGATTCTACAGAAGTATCACTTGATACTGGCTTTGATGAAGAGCCAGAGAAGAAGATTGCCCGCGCACCTGAAATAAGTGCAACGATTGCAATAATAACGATTACAACTACTAAAATAGTCGGTAACATTCGTGAATTTCGATATTTAGCCATGCCCCTACCTTAAACCCTTTCGCCACCTCTGTCAATGAGGGCTTCTAAATCTGTTATTGCTTGGTGGAAATTTAAATATTGAATTGCGTGAATTCCAACTGCTTCGGCACCTTGGCAGTACTCTAAAATATCATCGATAAATATACACTCTTCGGGTAACACACCAAGGCGTTCGAGGGCGATTTCATACACACCCGGTTCTGGTTTAATAACACCTTCATCGCCCGATGCCACAACAACATCGAAAAGTTCGTCTAACTGGCCGGGTTCAAAACGAATATCAAGCCTGTGACGACTACTAATATTACTCAACATTGCGAGCTTAAAATTTGGACGAAGTGTTTTTACGTATTCAACCAGTTCCTCGTTGCGTACTTCCCCACTTTTTTGCTCAGCCATGAATTGTTCAGTTGAAATACCAATGAGTTCTGCCATTTGCTCCGCGACATCCTGTGGATCTAAAAAACCTCTGTCTGAAGCACGATTTATTTCGTGCAAAATTACAGCTTTTTCCGGATCAGATTGTTCTAATGCCTGGGCACGAATTTTGTAAGGATTGCCGATAAACACACCGAAACAGTCAAAAATAATAGCCTTAATCATCTGTAATCACCTTTTCTAGAATTATATTTAACAAGAAACCGCCGCGCTCTTTCGCTTTCTCAATACGAGCAGCTTCCACCATTTCCTCAGTATACCCAAGTAACTCATAAACTTTTAAGCGAGTTTCTTCTAGGTCGGCAAATTCATAAATGCTACCGCCAGATTCTAGCACTTCTTTTGCTTCTTCAACTATCTTCTCAAGCGCCGCCTGTAAACGTTCTTTTTCATCTGCAGTGTGCCAGATAGGCGTATCGCCATTTGCAGTGATGATAGCGGGAATATTATCGCGAACAAGTTTGTTGTGAACAATTTCAGACACTACAAATCACCCCAGCTTGTACCCGAATGAACATCTACCTTTAAAGAAATCTTTAGTTCAGGTGCAATACCTTCCATGATTGTCTTCAAGAGCTCACTCACCTTGTCGGCATTTTCTTTCTTACATTCAACCAAGATTGAGTCATGAATTTGAAGAATTTGTTTTCCAAGATCGCCAATTTGCTGATCAACTTGTAGCATTGCCCTTTTCATCAGATCAGCTTCGGTACCCTGAATTGGCATATTAGCTGCGGCGCGTTCGGCACCCGCGCGAACCATAAAATTAGTACTTTGAATATCAGGTGTTGGACGGCGGCGGCCATAGTAGGTTTCAACGTAGCCTTCTGTACGGGCTTTCGCGAGCGTATTGTCAATAAACTTACGAATTGGCTTACGCAGTTCGAAGTATTGATCAATAAAGTCTTTAGCTTGCGGGAATGACATACCCGTTGCAGCAGATAACCCGTGCGGGCTCATACCATACAGTACGCCGAAGTTAATCACCTTGGCAGCGCGGCGTTGATCTTTAGTGACTTCGTCCATGGCAATGCCATACACTTCACTTGCCGTCTTAGTGTGAATATCGACATCACCATTGAAGTCGTTAATAAGTACTTCGTCGTTTGAAAGAATAGCGGCGAGTCGAAGTTCAAATTGTGAGTAATCGGCGCTTACTAAAACGTTGTCGCCGTCTGCAATGAATGCTTCACGAATTTGCCTTCCCTTTTCTGTGCGAATAGGAATGTTTTGTAAGTTAGGGTCGGTACTGCTAAGGCGACCAGTTGCCGCTACGTCTTGGTTGAAAGTTGTGTGAATTCGGTTGTCGGCATCAACAAGCTTGGGAAGCGTATCAACGTAGGTGTTTTTAAGTTTGGCTAGTTCGCGGGTTGTTTCAATAAGCTCGATAATTGGGTGTTGGCCACGAAGTTTATCAAGCTCTTTTTGGCCAGTACTATAGCCTGTTTTACCTTTTTTAATGCCCTGTGTTGGCAGTTGCAACTTAGTAAACAATACTTCAGACAGTTGAGCCGGGCTACCGATATTAAACTCGTAGCCTGCCATTGTATACATTTCTTGTTCGAGCTTTTTGTGTTCATCACCGAGCTTTTCACTCAGTATCGCAAAGTGTTCAGGGTCGATTTTGACCCCTGTTCGCTCGATTTGAAATAGTGTGTACGTGAGCGGAAAATCGTACTTATAAGCAATATCAGCCAAGCTCGGTTCAGCCTCGAAGGCGCTTTTTTGCGCTTCGTATACTTGAACAAGGCCAGCTAAAATAGCGAGTGGGTCCGCAGTTTCTGAACCTATAAGTGCAGCAACTGACCTGTCGCGAGCAAGTGGGTCAAGCAAGAATGCACCCTGACGTAAATCGTGTACATCGTCAAAGCGCGCAGCGGCGCCAAGTTTATCAAGTGCGTGGTATAACGTCTTGGCATCATAGCTAACGGTACGGGCCATAACAAGCGCGTGCCAGAAATTACGGTCGACTTCTTTAATAGCTTTTTTCGACGCAGTTTTGCCGTCAATAGAAATCCAGACATCATCGCCAAAAACTTCAACGAAAACCGGGCCATCAATAATAAGCGGAGAAGGCCACTCAACTTCTTTTAGCGGTTCGGCAGATTGTTCTTCGAGCTCTTCAATAATCTCTTCAACATCAACAATTTCATCGCCAATCTTCATGTGCTTTGGAAGACGTTTAATAAGGGAAGTAAATTCGTACTTATGCAGTACTTCGAGAATCTTATCCACGCGAGTACGTTCAATGTCAGCTTCGTCCCAATCAAGTTTAATTGGAGCATCGGTATAAATCGCAGCAAGTTTTTGGCTCATGTATGCCGATTCTTTGCCTTCAACAAGATATTTCTGCTGAGCACCTTTCACTTCGTCAACATGAGCGTAAATACCATCAAGGTCACCATATGAGGTTAATAGTTTTTCTGCAGCCTTAGGGCCAACCCGAGGCACACCAGGGATATTATCGCTGCTATCCCCTACCAAGGCTTTGTAGTCCACAAACTGGCTTACTTTAACTCCGTACTTCGCTTCAAACGCTTCATCGTCGTAACGAATAAGGTCGCTGCTGCCTGTACGAGTAATGTACACGCCAGTGTTATCGTCAATTAATTGTAGGAGGTCGTAATCACCGGTAATTAAACACGCTTCAATCCCATCTTCTTTAGCCTGAGCTGCAAAGGTACCCATAATGTCGTCAGCTTCGTATTGATCAAGTTCATAAAGTGGCCAATTAAAAGCTTCGAGTACTTCACGAAGAATTGGCAGCTGTGCGTAAAAATCATCAGCAGGCTTCGTGCGACCGGCTTTATATTCGGAGAAAATCTCTAAGCGTTTATTAGCACTTGTCCCCTTGATGTCCCAAGCAACCGCGACATAATCTGGTTCAAGTTTTTTAATAAGTTCGATTGCAATTGAAGCGAAGCCAAAAACTCCGCCCGTAGGAGTACCGTCCGGTAAAGAAAGCCCGGGCATCGCGTAATATCCACGATAAAATACGGACTTTCCGTCAATTACTGCAAGCCGTTTCATGTCTTTAGTATACCACTGGTGAAGCGTTAATCTGCTACAATACCCTTATGACACATCATGAAAATCTCAAAATTGTTGCCTTTGTCGGCCTTGCCGGTTCGGGCAAATCGACTGCCGTTGAATACTTTACCGAAAAAGGCTATCCAAAAGTGTACTTTGGCGGCGTTATTCTTCAAGCTATGGAAGACGCCAGCATCGAACGAACCGCCGCGAGCGAACAAAAATTCCGTGAAGACGTTCGCGAAGAACACGGAAAAGACTTTGTTGCTAATAAAATTGTTGAACAAATTAAACACTTAGCAGCTTCAGGGCAACACCGCATTATTGCTGACGGCTTGTACACTTGGACTGAGTTCCTCGTACTAAAGAAGGCGTTCCCTGGCGAACTAAGTCTTGTCGCTATCGTTACACCACGCCACCTTCGTTACCGCCGCCTATCTGAACGAGCAATTCGTCCTTTTACGGCTACCGAAGCACATGAGCGGGATATTACAGAAATTGAACACCTTGAAAAAGGTGGTCCGATTGCGATTGCCGACCATTACGTTATTAACGATGGTACGGTTGAAGAGCTCGACAAGAAACTATCAGATTTACTCGACAGTTTAAATTTCTAATTTATTTTCTTCATCAACGAAATACTTTAACTGAAGCTCATCTACGACTTCTGGCGAATAATGAACACGCGAGCGATTATTTTCATCAAGCAAAAGGAGTGAACCGGTTTGAATTTCACTTACCCTCTTTTTTACCCAGCCACGAGTTTTACAGAGCATTTCGGCTACTTCATCTTCTGTAAGCCATCCGTAGATATTTTTAGCGGTAGGAACAACGAGTTTTTGCAGCTCTTCTAGTACGAATGGCGGATAGTGAACGAGTTCTCTGTCAAAATCATCTCTGCGAATTTCCGACAGCTCCTGGTACGCATCAATTCTTTTCAGTACCCATTTTCTATCTTTTGAGAGTAACCTGGCTATTGTACCGACAGTGACCCAGTTTCCGGCCGGCGGAGCTAAGTTCATGTTAATAATCTTTAAGGCTTCAAGGGCTTCATCTGTAAAATACAAACCAACTTCCCCACTCAATACAGATGTTCTTGTAAGAGCAGCAAACCCAAGTTTTTGAAGCCTTGGCCTAATCCAATCACGGTGTCTACCAAGTATCGCTTCCATGTCATGTAGGTTATGCATGTTTTTAGCCGGTGGCGCGTGAAGCATGATATGTCGCAAGCTGATAACGATTTTTTTATCGTAACCTCTCCCCATGCGACCAGATTTAAGACGCGTTTCAGGAGGAAGTGCAACGTTCAACTCGTTCAAACGGTTCTGTACCCATATTTCTTGTTTTCCTAAGAAGCTAGCAATAGCCGCAACAGGAAGATGCGCATCAAGTTTGTTATATAACGTGCTCCACTCTATCTCATTTTCAATCACCTCTAACGTATAGGCTTCGTAAATTGGTTGCCCATTAGTAGACACATCGACGATACCAGCAGCAACCTCATCGGCAATACGTTCAACCGTCGCACTGGAAGTATTAATGATTTTACTTATCTGTAATGACGTCTGCTCGCGTAAAATATTTTTTGAGTAGTCCGATAAAAATTCAACACGATTTTCAAACGGTACTGGTATACCAAGCAGTTCCTGAGCATAAGAATGCTCGGGCATTTCCATGCGCGTTTCAGTAGGCCATCGCTCGCTGAGTTTAATAATATCGTCCATAGACTCATAATTAAGCCATCTCAAGAGCTAAAATGCAACCATAAGCAAAACGCAGACTCTAAAGCCTGCGTTTTGACATTTATTCTTAATTTATGACTAAGAAAGGTACTCGTGTAGTTTCTTTGAATCTTTGTGCTTACGAAGTTTCGCAAGTGCCTTAGCTTCAATTTGGCGAATACGTTCACGGGTAACCGCAAATTCTTGGCCTACTTCTTCAAGTGTGTGGCTCTTACCATTTTCAAGGCCGAAACGCATCTTGATGATTTTCTGTTCGCGGTCTGAAAGTGTTGATAGGATAGCTTGTACTTGTTCTTTCAAGAGCTGGTTTGCAGCTGATTCTTCAGGAGTAGCAGAATCTTCGTCTTCAATGAAGTCACGAAGTACTGAATCTTCGTCGTCGCCATCGCGCCCAACACCAGCGTCAAGTGAAGTAATGTCTTGTTTAATTTTCATGACATATTCAACTTTTTCTGGTTCCATCTCGAGCTCTTTAGCAAGTTCTTCGATAGTTGGTTCACGGTTAAGTTCTTGAGTCATTCGACGTTGTGTACGAAGCAACTTGTTGATTGTTTCAACCATGTGTACCGGAATACGAATTGTACGAGCTTGGTCGGCAATCGCACGGGTAATCGCTTGGCGAATCCACCAAGTGGCATATGTTGAGAACTTGAACCCTTTGTCCGGGTCAAATTTTTCAACAGCACGAAGTAGACCAGTGTTACCTTCTTGAATAAGATCAAGGAAGTCGAGGCCACGGCCACTGTAACGCTTAGCGATTGATACTACCAAACGCATGTTTGCTTCAGCCATCTTGTCTTTAGCTTTCTTTTCACCAGCAACAACGCGGTGAGCAAGAGCAAGCTCTTCTTCTGAGTTTAGAAGTGGGATTTTACCAATTTCGCGTAGGTACAAACGTACACTGTCGTCACTGGCGTCATCGAAGTATTGTTCTTGGCTTAGAACGTCTTCGTCTGTATCAACTTCTTCTTCCTCTAAATCTTCAGGAGCTGGGCCTTCGATTGGGAGTGCACCCATAGCGGCTGCGATTTCTTGTGTTTCTTCTTCGATTGCTGCATCTTCATCAGCAATTGGTTCTTCTTTTTTCTTACCTCTTGGCACGTGGTATCTCCTTAATAAGTTCGTTTAGCGCGTGGCGCAATCGTAACGCCTCTTCATCATTGCCTTCATCCTCGGCAATGCGTAAAGCGGCGGTCAATTCATCTTTTTGGGTTTGCTTGTGTTTTGTTACCGTAATGCGGACGAGGCGGGCGGTTTCGAGGTAGCGATCTTCATCACTCCATTCGCCATAGCGATCGTCGGCTTTTAATAGCATTATTTTAACATAGGTATCTAATTCTTGCAATTCAGCGGGGGTTGTCTGCACAGGTTCATTTGATGATTTTAGAAACTTTAGAACTAACCTTCGGTCATCGTTTGACAGCATTGTTTCATCAACCTCACCAAGTAAGTCCCGTGTGTGCGGATACAGCAATGCCAATGCCAACAAATTGTCCTGATATCCATATTCATCGAAAGCATCTTCACCGTTATTGACGTATTTCACCTCTTTAAGTGCCGGTTCAGGTTCATCTTCGTTCGATTCAAACTTCTGGCGAACAGTTTCGAGCGTTGTTGAAGTATAAGTAGCGATTTTCTTTAGATAAAATTCTTGTTCAACTGGGTCTTGTAAAGCCCGTACTACGGTTAAGGCGGCTGTCGTAAAGCGACGCTTACCAAGGGGAATGTCCATATTTTCACGTTTTGTATATTGAGTAAGTAGCCAGTCGACAACACCCTCGGCATCATCAATCGCCTTTTGCCAAAACTTAACATCTTTTTGAATAAGTTCATCAGGGTCTTTTACATCATCAGGCAAACTAATAATCGTCAGTTCAGTGCCAACGCGCTGCGCAATAGGGATTGAACGTTCGGTTGCCGCTAAGCCGGCTTTATCGCCGTCGTATGCTAAACGAACATTTGGACTGAGGCGAACTAAGGCTTTAAGATGCTGTTCAGTCATAGCTGTACCTGCCGTCGCAACAACCTGTGTAATACCAACTTGGTGGCTACTCACTACGTCTAAGTTACCTTCAACAACAACGGTATAGTCATTTTTACGAATCGCTTCTTTTGCTTGGCTAAGGCCAAAGACATGCCGGCTTTTATCATACAGTGGCGATTGCGGCGTGTTCAAATATTTAGGTGCATTTGGTGCATCTTCAAGAATACGGCCAGTAAACCCAATCACCTGCCCCGCTGCGTCCATTAGCGGAACCATCATGCGGCCACGAAACAAGTCACCGCCAAACCTGTTAATCAAGCCTCCGTCAGAGAGTTCCTGGTTAGTGAAACCTTTTTTGTGCAAAAATTGAACAAGTGCATCACCGGAATCTGGGGCATAGCCGAGTTGAAAAGTTTGAACTATTTCTTTGCTTAAACCACGTTTATTGAACACATATTCAAGTGCGCGTTTGTTTTGTTTTAAGCTTTCTTGGTAATAAAGCGATGCCCAGCGGTGCGCTTCGAGTAAGCGACGCTTCAACTTAGCTAGTTCTTGGCTACCGGCCGAGTCGTGGTCTGCAAGTTCAATCCCTGCACGTCGCGCAAGAAGTTCAAGTGCTTCCCGAAAATCAACGCCTTCCACTTCCATAATGAAGCTGAACACATCGCCACCTTTGTTTGAAGAAAAGTCATGCCAAATATTTTTTTCAGGGCTCACGATGAAACTAGGTGACTTCTCACCCGAAAATGGACTAAGGCCTTTGAAGTTGCGACCAGCTCTTTTTAGCTGAACATACTCTCCAACTACATCCTCAATATTCAGTCGTGACCGAATTTCTTCTTTGGCATCCTGCATGTCCTGATTATACCACTCTTTACCTCTGTTATTGATTGTGCTTAAATGGAAGCAATGAATCCTCAGCAACAATTGCCCCCTAACTATCTCGACGAGATTTCGCCACAAACCCAAAAGCGCTCTTTCGTGTTCGGAAAAACTCGCCTTATTCTAGCTCTGGCTATCTTGGCAGTAGTTATCGTTATTATTCTTTCGGTCGTCGCCGGCCAAATTGGCAACTCGCGCAAAGAGCCGTGGGAACGCTTATCTGTACGCCTAGCCTCTACCGCCGAGATTGTCGAAAGCTCTGATGGTGTTATTAAAAACAGTCAACTACGCTCAACAAACAGCAACCTAAAGATTTCGCTTACCAATACAACCCGCGACCTCGCAGGCCCACTTGCAACTATAGGTATTGCTACTAAAAAGATAGCCCCTTCTGTCGTCAGTTCTGAATCAAACGCCGACATGCTTGCACGACTTGAAGATGCACGCTTAAATGCGAAATACGACAGCACGTATGCCCGTGAAATGAGTTTCCAACTTGCGAATATTCTTACACTGCTTCGACAGCTCTATACAGCAAGTTCAAACGAAACGAATAAGAAGTTCTTACTCACGACTTACGACAACTTTGAGCCTGTGCAAAAAAGTTTAGCCGATTTTAGTGCTTCAAACGAATAGTTACGCTGAAGCAAGTTGGTAGCTTAAGTTAGCTAAGTCCTTCACGTCATCGTCAGCCATCTGGCCAGTTAAAATAATTGTGTTCCAGTGTTTTTTGTTTAAGTGATAGCCAGGGACAACTGTTTCGTATCTTTCGCGAAGTGTTTCAGCCAAGATAGGATCGCACTTTAAACTAACACGAAGCGGATTGCTTTTGTCGTCAATCAACGCGAACATCTTACCTTCGCCGTCATCTTTTTTACCAATTTTGTATACACTCGTGCCTTCACCAAATGGAAAATCAAGCCATGTATTTGGGAAGCTGAGTAAATATGTTTCAAGTTCTTTATGAGTCATAGTTCTATTCTACAGGCTTTTATAGGGAGCTTTCAACTGTGACATGGTTGAAGACCATACCATTCGCTGTTCAATTGCTGTTTGTTCGGCTGGCGTTGCCGGCTTTGTAATTTTATTTGCACTACTTGAACCAACTACTCCGAACGAATAATTCAGTACTAATTTCTCGAGCTTTTGCGCCTCGGCTTCTTGCAAACAGGTATCGTGATATGCGGCACATTTCTCACCTAGAGCTAACCATTTTTGCAGCGAATCAGGCGAAGTGTTAGTGCTCTCCATAAGTACACGAATCGTGCCAGAGCGCGTTACTTCAACTGCCCCTTGTTGATCAAAAATGAAGTTGCCCATAGAGTACACAATGAGCTTTCCCTGGTAGGCTTCGGTACTTTGTACCCAGTGCGCGTGGTCGCCTAGTACCATGTCGGCACCGTGGTCAATCATAGAGCGATAGCTATTGATTTTAATATTGTCTGGGGCGGCAGTGTACTCAGCACCAGAGTGTGGCATAGCAATAACCGGCATGAGTTTTGAATACTTCTCCATTTGCGCAAGCGATGCTTGTGACGGAGTTCTAAATACTCCATGGTAGCCACAAAGCGCTACGGGCAGCGTTTGTTTCTTTTGCGTGCCATCATCATAATTCACCGTTACTGGGTAGGACATAACGTCACAAGCGTCCTCAAGCACCTCCGGGTTATAGTTTCCGAAGTATTGAATCTTATTTTTCTCAAGTTGCTGCTTTGTTTCAACAAAACCTTCCGCGCCACGATTATCCGTGTGGTTGTTCGCTAAACTCACAGCAGTAAACCATTTAGCGGCTTCCTGTAAATAATCAGGGGAACAATTAAATGAAAGCGTTGCCTCTTCTTGGGCAACTGTTTGAGAAAAACCAGCAACTGTTGGACATTCAAGCCCAGTGACCCAGGCATCGTATTGGTCACGGTGAAATTCGTTAAGCCGAGAAAATGGATAGGCGGTTTTCAACTCGCTCGCCATCGACCATTGATTTATATTGCGACCCCAAAAAGTATTGCCCGTAAAAAGACTGTTCGATTTTAATGATACTGGTTTTGGCTCGGTTTTCACCACAGTTTGGGCGGGAGTATTATCAGCTTCCTGGTGAAGGCCCGATACAAAATACCACACAAGCACACCAACAAACGTTAATAAAATAAGAATAACTGCAACTATCAACAAACCATTTTTCTTATCAGATTTAAGCTTCATAATAGCCCTATTGTAGCACCGGAACTATTTAATTTTTTTCAAATAATATTGGAGTTCTTCAATGCTGCCACGAATATCACTTAAGGCGCGGTGTGCTTCAGGTTTAGAAAATTTCTTTTTAAACTTGTGCTCAAACACAACTTTCCAAGCACTTACGTCGAGCATGCGATAATGTAAGCGTTTATCAAGACGGCCCCATTCATTCACAATAAATTTACGGTCTTGGTGAATAGAATTACCTGCCAAAATAATACGCTCGTCAGCTGGGAACCATTCATCTAAAAATGCAAGTAGCTCATTCTCAACAGTGCGGCCGTTTTTTCCGGTAGCATTTTGGGCAACCAAACCTTCACGAACGTTCGAATACTTTTCCCAAAATTCACCAACCATGCGTTTTTTTATAAGACCAGGTCCTACTTTTTTAACTGCTTCGTATGTTGCCAACTCTTTCATATCCCAATCAGTTACAATAGCCGCAACTTCAAGAATACGGTCTTTGTCTGGGTCAAGACCGGTCATTTCTAAATCAACCCAAAGAAGGCGGGATGATTTTTTGGTGCCTGATTTTACAACCACAACTACTGCTTCTTCTTGTCAAGTTTATCAAGACGAAACACGTTTACAAGCCAGTAAATAACGAGTGCAGTTGCGAGCAAGGTAATGAGCGAAGAAACCGCTGCACCCCATGCGAATGTAGCCGAACGGCCCCAAGCTTCAAATGTCCAAGTTGCTGTTGCAAGCTTGTCTTGAGATCCAACAAGGAATTGTACAACTGGGTTAATAAAGCCTTCGACGATCTTTTTTACTGTGTCGCTCGCAGCAACACCAACAGCTAAACCAATAGCGAGGCCAATAACACCTTGAGTGCGAATGAAATCGAAGAAGCCTTCGACATGTTTTTTACTGTCGTTTGTTACAACGGCAACAATTTTTGTTGCTTTTTCTTTAGCGATTTTCGCTTTTTCTTTTTCAGTCAGTGCCACGGTAGTTCTCCTTAGTTCTGAAATATCTGTATGAATTATAACACTTGCTACATTCGCTCAGGAACTTCGATACCTAGTAGGTCGAGGCCATGAGTAAAGATTTGGCTTACTTTCGCAAGTACACCAAGGCGAGCTGCTTTTTCAATATCAGTCACATTCCCTGTAGCAACCGGAGTAGCTTCGTAGTAACGGTTGAGTGTACGCGCGAGCTCGTACAAATATGCAGCAACACGGTGAGGTTCAAGCTCTTCTGCGGCACGGCGAACAATTTCCGGATATTCAAGTATGTGCGAAATGATGTCTTTTTCAGGTGAGTAGTCATAGCCTTCTACAAACGGTTCGCCGTTACCGTTTTCTCGCAAGATAGCGTTTACTCGAACAGCGGCGTATTGAATATACGGGCCACTATAGCCAGTTAATGCAAAAATAGTGTTCCAGTCGAACAAAATGTTAGTACGACGGTCTGACATGAAGTCGCTAAACTTAATTGCACCAAGGGCAATCTTCTTGATATCTTCTTCACTAATGTCACGGCCCTTCACTACTGCACGAGCTTTTTCTTCTGCTTCGTTTAGCAGTTCTTCCATAAGCACGACACCCTTACGGCTGCTCATTTTTTCACGGGTACCATCTTCGTTTAGTTGGTCGATTGTTCCAAACCACAAGTGAACAAATTCGATTGGCAAACCGAGCTTTTTAGCCATCGCAAACAACTGTGAGAAATAAAATTGTTGTTCAGCACCGACCGCGTGAATAACTTTATCGGGGTGATTGTGTTCTTGGCGATACAACATAGTTGCAAGGTCGGTGGTTGCATACAAAGCTGTACCATTACTTTTTTGAACCAATAAAGGCACGTCGAACCCAAATTCATCAAGCGGTACGATAATTGAACCGTCTTCGTTTTGTACCGCTACACCAGTGGTCAATAATTTTTGCACGGCATCTTTACCTTGTGGTGCAAAGAAAGCCTCACCTAACTCTAGATCTGTTGAAATTTTTAAACGATCCATAATAGTATGGATGTGTTCGAGTGAAATTGTATTGAAGCGATTACTATACGCAACAGCTTCAGCGTCCCCCGCTTCAAACTTTCGTAACCAATCTTGAACTTCATCAGCAAGCTTTGTTTCGCCGTGTTCAATCTCTTCTTTCAAAGCTTTCTTTGTTTGAATGTACACACGACCCAGTTCGTACACGCCATCCTTTTCTAATGCTTCATCGCTACTAAACAAACGGAAACCAGTAATCCAAATACCAAGTGGTGCACCGTAGTCACCTAGGTGGTTGTCGGTAATAACGTTCCAGCCAGTCGCTTTCATAAGTTGACGAACAGCCCAACCTTGGTTACCGGGGCGCAAATGCCCAACACTGTATGGTTTAGCCATGTTTGGGCTTGGGTATTCAACAATAACGGTTTTACCGGCACCGTCTTGGCTTTCGCCAAACGTATCGCTCCATTGGTTTTGAAGCTTTTCAGCTAAGGCACTCGCAGAGATACGAACGTTAATAAAACCAGGGCCAGCAACGGTTACTTCGCTAAATTCCCCTGTTTCTCGAAGTGCGACAGCAATCTCTTCAGCAACTTCGCGAGGATTTTTACCAAGAGGCTTGGCAAGCTGCAACGCAATATTCGTTGCATAGTCGCCAAACTGCGGGTCAGGGCGCGTAAGTTTCGTTTCGATTTCAACGTCATATAGACGCTTTGCAATATCTTGTAGAGTTTTTTCCATTACAGTTATTATACCCTAAGGAGGCAAAGACATGGAATAACAGAGGTGTACAATTTTACGAACCATATCGCAGCATGTTGCAGTAATGCATATTTTGTGGTTAAATATACTTCATATTTAAGAAGAGGTTACTAAAATGGTCGCAAACGGCGAGCGTATTGAGCGCTTATGGTCAGAATCTAAACTAAACGAGGCGCCGCGCGGGCCATTGTTTGATGCTCGAAATGAGCTCGCAGGCGTTTTTGATACATTAAACAACCTATCAGGCCTGCCTGCTGAAGTTGAACAACAAGGCGACTCACTTATTAGCCCTGTTGTTGATTTTAGGGCCAAAGAAACTCCCTACTTCCCTTCAGAAAACAGGTCGTCATACCAGTTCAATGCAAAGGCTCGTAAGAGTGATATTAATGACATCTTTATTGCTATACAAGAAAAACCTGCCGACAAAGACGACCAGGTTGATGCATCTATTTATGAATACATTCTTAACTCGGATGGCTCAGTAGTGCGAACCGATGAGCTCACTTCGCATACCGGAACAATAAACGTGTCCAATGAAGAAATTGAGTTTGTAAAAAAAGCTGCCCACAACCTTACCTCTTCACTCACTAAGTCTGTGTCAGCATTTAATAGCATGCGCCACTACGAACAACAGGAAATCGAATACCGTAAACAACGCATCGTTAAGCGAGTAAGTGCAACTATCGGTACTATTGCCGCCACAGCTGGAATTGCTGCTGCTGGTTACTTTGCGTGGAGTACTTGGATTGATCAACCCGGTAAGGAAGACGATGCTCGTCGCGCAGCATACGATGCCGACAAGAACGTTATTGACGGCGCCGGCATTGAACTTGGCGACCAAAAGCTTGTCATACTACCGAATGAAGATTTTGACGAGATACCTTCATTTAGGGGTGACGATTCACTTGAAAGTCCTCGAACAGTTACACTCGATGCCAAAGGGTGCACAGTTATTGATGTTGATAACCTTGATGGAAAAACACTTCGGGTTGCAGCACCGCAATACAGCCCGATTGGAGAATACCTAGTTGTTGCCTACGCCCAAAACGACAAACTTAACGTTTGTACAACCGAAACGCCGGAAGCTGACATTACGGGTGACGAACTAAAAATCGCCTTGCAACTTACCGACCCTAACGAGCGTTAGCTGCACGAATTAACCCAATAAACAGTGGGTGTGCACGGTTTGGACGACTCTTGAACTCAGGATGCGCCTGTGTGGCTGCAAAGTAAGGGTGGTCTTTACCTTCAACGTATTCAACTAACTTACCATCCGGGGAAGTTCCAGAAATAACGAGTCCACCTTTTTCAATATCAGCAGTAAATTTTTGATTTACTTCGTAGCGGTGACGGTGACGCTCAACGGCAGTTTCTGTCCCATAAGCTTTTTCAACAACCGACCCAGCGTTTAGCTTGGCCTCGTAATCACCAAGACGCAAAGTGCCGCCGGTTGATTCTTTGCCTGCTTGGCCTTCCATAATGTACACAACATCACTCTTCGTAGTTTCGTCGAATTCAGTACTATTTGCGTCTTTCAAGCCAGCCTTACGAGCGGCTGCAATTACCGCAACCTGTAACCCCAAACAAAGGCCGAGGTAGGGTTTTTTACTCTCAAGCGCGTAGGTAGCAGCAGCAATTTTTCCCTCAATACCGCGTTTACCAAAACCACCAGGAACAAGTATGCCGTCAAGGCTTTCAAGCTCTTCGCTTGTAGTATCCTCTGCGTCAATCCACTGTAAATCAAGTCCAACTTTTTGGTGCCACGCAGCAGCTTTCAGGGCTTCAATAACAGAAATGTACGTGTCTTCATTATCTAGGTATTTAGCAACCATACCAATTTTGACTGTTTTTTCGTATTCAGCATTTTGGGCTTCAACAAGCTTCGTCCACTTAGAAAGGTCTGGTTTAACATGGTTTCCCGTAAAGCGTTCAAGCACAGGGCCAATACCACTGGCATATACAGTGAGTGGAATTTCGTAAACGGTTTTTGCATTAGGCAGCAAAATAACAGCGTCTTCAGTCACACCGCTAAAGCGGGCAATTTTAGACGCAATGTCTACTGGTGCAATTTCATCAGTTCGAACAACTACACAATCCGGTACGATACCAAAACCACGCAAATCATTTAAAGCATTTTGCGCTGGTTTAGATTTAAATTCTTTACTCGTTTGAATAAATGGAACATACACGACATGTACATAAAAACAGTTTTCACGACCAACACGACTTGCGAAATCACGAATTGCTTCTACGAAGCTCAGCCCTTCGTAGTCCCCCACCGTTCCACCAATTTCTACAATGTGCACGTCAGAGCCAACAGCAGCATCACTAATAGCATCTTTAATTGCACCGGTAAGGTGCGGTACGAGTTGTACTGTCTGACCATTAAATTTACCAGCACGTTCATCGGCGATAAGTTGGCTTAAAAGGCGGCCTGAAAGCGTCGCGCTTTTTTGCGTTACCTCAATATCCAAGAATCGTTCGTAATGTCCGAGATCAAGGTCAGTTTCTGCACCATCTTTCGTTACGAAACATTCGCCATGTTCCCTAGGATTCAAAAGGCCCGCATCTACGTTAAGATACGGGTCACATTTTTGAATTGAGACTTTTGCCCCTTTTGCTTGAAGAATAGCACCAATACTAGCAGCGGTAATACCCTTACCGACGCCCGAAAGCACTCCTCCAGTTACAAAGATAAATTTTTGTTTGTTCCCCATGCTAGTTTTGCACCTCCATGGGATTTTATTGTACCATCAAAATAGTTAAAAGCGCTACATGTACGATGTTGTAGTATTGTCACTACGCTAGGGGTGGTGTTAACTTTCAATTATAGATTCAGTAGTTGAACCTTGTTTGTAATACTTAAGCGCAGGGTCGTTCATGCCCCAAGCTTGCTGTACATAGTTAAGAATTTCCCAAGAACGAATAACTTCTTCGCCACCAGTGAATATAGCTTTTTGACCAGCAATTGCCTCTAGCAGAACGCGTTCATACGCATCAAGCTTTCGGTTATCGCTCGACGCTTTACCCTCTTCAAATACATCACTCGTTCCATCTTTGTAACGAACTTCAATAAAAGAACGTTTTTCATTTAATGCCTTACCTGAAGTAAGCCGCAGAGGGACACCTTCCCAATTCTCATCACTACTCGAAAGTTTAATACTCGCGAATGTTTCGGTTTGGCTTCCAATGTTCTCAGCTTCTTCTTGATAGCCTTCATACTGAGCTCGAATACTGTCTTCTGCCGTTGCAATATTAATTGAGTTTAATGCAGCAAGCCGCATTGCTGGAATTTCATCGTTTGTAAATTCTGCTGGTACTCTCATAACTACAAGTGAGAGAAGTTGCATTAAATGTCCTTGAATAAAGTCGCGTAGCGCACCGGTTTGTTCATAAAAGTTGGCGCGGCCTTCGATACCAATGCTCTCGGAAGCAACTATTTCAACAGCCTTAATTGAAGCATTACCCCAGCTATGGTGATGGTTTTCTGCATCACGTCGCAGGCGAATGACTTCAGCTGAAACTTCTTTTGCCATGTAGTGGTCAATTCGGAAAATTTGGTCCTCTGTGTAATAACGAGCAGTTCGTTCTAAGAAATCTTTCGCTGAATCGAGGTCGTAGCCAAAAGGCTTCTCGAACAGTAAATGAATATCTGGGCTGTTAATGCCGGCAGCGCCGAGTAAATCAACGATTTGCGCAGCGGCTCCAGGAGGCACCGACAAGTACATAAGTGTCTGGTCGGCACCGTAGGCTTCTACAGCAGTTTTAAGGCCAGCGTAGTCACCCGCTTCTGCCAAATCCATCGTATAGAGTTCAGTGCAGTCTGCGACACTTTGATTGCCTGTAGAATCGAGCACTAGCTGCTTAACATCAGCTTCTCGGCGGGATACGCCAAGAATTGATAGGTCACGGCCTGGGTTTTCATTAATAATGTGCGATAAAGCTGGCAACAATTTGCGTCCGCTTAAATCTCCGGTAATTCCAAAAATAACGAGAAGTGTTTTCATATGGTCTTAGTATACACCTTGCATATGGTAAATTGCTATACTTAATATAGCAATTTAAAGTTCTACTCTACAAATAAACCCCGGATATTATTCCGGGGTTTAGATTGTTACAACTGTTTGTCGGGGACTATTGGCAACCTTCACACATAGTAAGGTCTGCTGGGTCGAGTGGTGCTGCGAACATGCCACGAGTTGCAGCGTCGTCGTTCGCTTGAGCTTGAGCGTTTGCCATTGCTTGGTCGATTGCGGCAAGCTTTTCGTCTAGGCTCATGTCGTCTGTAAGAATTGTTGTTGCGTTCATGTTTGTTAGTCCCCTGAAATTGTTATTTAATTATTTTGTAGTGGTTATGTTTATAAGTATACGCCACATATAGCGCTTGTCTATACATTTTTAGGTGTAAAAATACCAACAGTTTCCGGTGGATTTACCACTGTTAAGTTGCCCTATTGGCAGCTTGTAACCTGTAGCTTTTTCAAAATAGGTCGGAATTTTGCCAATTTTTGCCACCATAAGTTGCTTTGCAGACGTTGTAGACTCGTCATCAAGCTTGGTTACAATGCCATTAATATAGATACCTTTAGGTCCCCGACTTTCGTCTGGCGAGAACAAAGTAAGGCTCACTCGCGGGTCACGTTCGATATTTATTGAATGCACTTTGTCTTCATAAGAGAACCAATATACGGCCTCTTCGTCAGAAAAAATGTGCACAGGCGAAGACCATGGTGAGCCGTCTTCATTAACGGTCGCAATTGTACCAAGAATATTTTCGGCTAAAATAGCCCGGGCGTCTTCCATAGTCATTTTTCTACCCAACCTGTATCGCTACGTTATAGAGCGAATTTTCTAAAATTTTCAAACGATTCAATTTACCATTTGTGAAGTACGGGAATGGATCTTTATCAACAGAGTTAAATTCCGTTTGAACCAACACTCCAACGTCTGGGTATGTTGAAGGTATCTTATCAAGCATTTCTTGCGGAAACTCGATATCGATATTCATGCCAATCTTCATTTTTTCGCCAGCTTTTTCAATTATTACCGCACTACAGCCATACAAGCTGTGTTTTGCGTGTATTGGGTGTAGCCCACTCTCAATCGTTACAAAGTAATCAGCGTCAATACCTTCATCTTTTAAAGCTTGGTGGCGATTCATTGCACCTTCATAGGTTTCATCCATAGTGAGCGGTTGCTCGTTTACCCCAGAAGCCACTTTCACGCCATCTACTCGTACCGGTACACCTACTTTGCGCAGTGCCCGACTTACTGCTATATGTTTCAACTGACTCGTAGTACTCATAAACACCAGAGGCAACGATTCAACGTAGCTGTCGATTTTTGAAATATCACCATCAAGAATAATTGGGTGCATGCCTTTGATTTCATCAGCATAGCCGACTTCCGGCACTGGGTTCAACAAGAAGATATCAAGACCTTGGCTGTAGGCATACGCAACTTCAATCAGTGTATTACCGCCAATGTAATTCTTGATACCGTTCTTGTCTTCATTTACCACTAACACTGCTTCAGAGGTATCCACTTTCGCGAAGTGTTCGTCTATGAAGCCTCGCTTTAAATCAGCGTTAGCATCCAGATTGTCGGTGTACACGTGCCCCTCAACAATATTTGGCTTATCCACTTCATACCCACGCTTCTTTAATAACTCGGCAATCTCTGCCATCTTAGGTTCGTGTAACATCGATCCGCAGATTGTTATTTTCATGAGAGTTGTTGGTTACTTTCCGCCGTTAACTTCGTAGCTCGTGTTAGTACTTTCGAAGAAGTTAACAAGTTCGAGTGTGTCGTTAGCAGCTGCCATCCATTTAGCTGGGTTAGAAACGTTGTATTCAGGTTCAAAACCAAGTTCTTCAAGGCGACGGTCGGTCATGTGCATAACGTATTGGTTAACGTAGTCTGCGTTCAAACCAAGGATACCCTTTGGTAGCATGTCGTTGTTATATGCTTTTTCAAGTTCAACTGCTTCAAGGATCAAGCCACGGATTTCTGCTGCAAATTCTTCGGTCTGAAGGTCAGGGTTTTCTTCCATAACAGTAAGAAGCAAGTTAATACCGAAAGTAAGGTGAAGGTTTTCGTCACGAGTAATCCAGTCAAGCAAGCTTCCTACGTTACGGAGCAAGTTTCGTTGACGGAAACTCATACCAACCATGAAACCACTGTAGAACCAGATGCCTTCAAGGACGATGTTGTACGCCACAAGGCTTCGAACAAAGTCTTTTTTGCCTTCTGTTGTATCAATGTCAACGTTTCCGTTAAGCATTTTACCGAGGTATTTGTTCTGGAATGCAGCTTTGTCAGCTAGTGACTTCTTACCAGTTCCCGCAGCGTAAATTTCTTCACGATCAAACGGAAAGGTTTCAATAATGTACTCGAAAGTCATAAAGTGGTTAGCTTCTTCCCACATCTGCTTTGAAAGGTAGATGTGCGCTTCAGCGGCGTTTACGTATGGGTAGATACCAAATGCAAGTGACTTGTTAATAAGAAGTTCGTTCGGGTTAAGGTAGCTAATAACTGTCTTAAGCGCGTGCTTCTCTTCTTCAGTTAGTTTATCAAAATCACCAAGGTCTGATGCAAGTTGTACTTCATTTGGAAACCAAGTATTTGCTACTGCTTGAGTGTACAAATCGTATGCCCATTGGTAACGAATAGGTTTAAGTTGAAGGCCATCGCGAAGGCCGGTGCCTAAAATGCCATGAGTTTCTTCGATTGCTGAGTCTGCCATAATATTCTCCTTAGTCTTCTTTCAAGTAATTACTATTAATTGGTATGTCGTTTTTCAAACAGAATGCATCAATTCGTTCGAGGTGTTTTTCAATACGGTTTACTTCGTGTAGCGCCCGGTTCGCTTCTCGTTCTATCTTATGATAAGCCGAAAGCGCTTCGGTGTGTCGCTGGAAGTAGGTTTGTCGAAGGTCGGCGATGATTCTATGAATCTCTTCGCGGTCCCGTTCGTCGAATACTTCTTCAGTAAGATGCGGTACTACATTTGTTTTTAGAACCATCGCTCTACTCCTTCCCTTTTAATCTTTCGTTAACGTTTCGCGAATCCGAAACCAACCTTGCCTGAGCTTGCCTTTTGGATCTTCTCAGCTTTGTTTGATTTAACGGTAGTTTGCTCTGATTGGTGACGAGGTTTAACGTGCAGGTAGTAAGTGGTCTTGAGGCCACGCTTCCAAGCTTCGATGTAAATCTTCTCGTATTCATCAATATCGCGAGTGTCGAGGTACATGTTACGGCTAATAGCTTGGTCAACCCATTTTTGCGCTCGGGCCGCTACTTCGATGAAGGCGTATGGAGATAGTTGGAAGCTTGTCTTGTATACAGCCTTGATTTCATCTGGAATAACTTCAATTCCTTGAATATCACCTTGGTTAATAAGAAGGTCATCTTTTACTTCTTCCCAAAGCTTCAATCGCTTCAAGTCACGAACCAAGTTCTCGTTTACTTCGAGGAACTTACCGTTCAATGTTGAGCGGCTAAAGATTTGTGAGAATTGTGGGTCGATACCAGGTGTTGTACCTGCAATGTGCGCAATGTTCGCAGTTGGAGCAATCGCCATAAGTGTTGCGTTACGCATACCCTTTTTAACCTTAGTTCGGAGTGAATCCCAATCAAGACGAGTTTTGCGATTAACAGCAACTTTAACTTTACGGCTGTCAGCTAGGGTGTCGAGTGTGTCGATTGGCAAAATACCCTTGTTCCAGCCACTACCCTTGAAGTTAGGGTAGCTACCAAGCTTCTTTGCAAGGTTTGCTGATTCATCGATAGCGTGGAAACTAATGTATTCAGTAAGCTGGTCAACGAGGTCGTAGGCTTCTTCAGATTCGTAGCTATAACCAAGCTTTTCGATAACATCGCTGAAGCCCATGAATCCAAGGCCAAGTGCACGTGTTGCACTGTTGGCGTTCATAGCTTGTGGTACAGGAAGCTCAGTAATATCAACAAGGTTGTCGAGTTGGCGAATTGCGCTGCGTGAGCTTGATTCAAGTCGTTCCCAGTCCCAAGTCTTGTCGTCTTTAAGGTGAGCACTCAAGTTAATACTTACAAGGTTACAAACAGCGATGTTGTCGTTGTCTTGTGGCAATGTAATTTCAGTACAAAGGTTTGAAATGTGGATTGTGCCAGTATTGTTGTTTAACGCACGAACGTTAATGGTATCTTTCCAAGTCAACCACGGGTGGCTTGTCGCTTGAAGTTGAATAAGAATTTGACGGAACTGTTGGCGAGCAGAAGTTTTCTCAAAACGTCGCATTTTACCTTCATCGGCCATCTTTGTGTATTCTTTGTAGCGAGCTGAAAATTCTTCACCGTATAGTTCAGTAAGGTCCATAGTTTCTGCCGGGTCGAACAAGTACCAGTCTTGGTCTTTTTCAACGCGGCGCATGAACTCGTCGCTAATAAATGTAGCGGTGTCAGCAAAACGAGTACGAAGGTAAGGGTCACCTGAGTTTGCTTTTAGGTCGAGGAATTGTGGGAAGTTTAGGTGCCAGTTTTCCATGTAAAGGGCAGCTGCACCAGCTTTTTTACCTTTACGGCTTACTGCAAATAAAGCAGTGTCGATCATTTTCATGAACGGTATAGGGCCAGTACTTTCAGTGTTGGTAGTTTTAACTGGGCTACCTGAAGCACGAAGCTTTGTGAAGCCAATACCAATTCCCCCAGTACCTTTAGCGATGAACATAGTGTCACGAACGCTGCGAGCAATTGATTCCATGTCGTCGTCGACGTTCATAAGGAAACAGTTAGAAAGTTGCGGAAAGGCGCCACCAGCGTTCACACGAGTTGAACCACCAGGTACGTAATCGAGGTTACTCATGTGAGTATAGAAATCAAGTGCTGCTTTTGTAGGGTCGGTATCGTTGAGTGCAAGACCCATAGCAATACGCATGTGTGTGAATTGAGGAACTTCAATCGGTTCACCGCTTCCCTTACGGAGGGCGTAACGGTTCTTGTTAGTAATTACACCAAGGAACTTTGAAAGGTCGTCTTTGCTTGGGTCAAGTGACTTAGCGAGTAACGCTACATCAAAACGGCCATCAACCAAACGCTTGTCGAGCAAACCATCTTTAACGTTGTCTTTTAAGAACGCGTTAAATTTCTTTTCGTGAAGCTTTTTTAAATCTTCAGCTGTGTTGTAATCGCCAAGGATGTTCTTATATAAATTCTTTAAAAGTAAGCGTGCTGCGATTTTATCGTAGTCAGGATCATCTTTTACATTCTGAAGTGCAGTTTGAATAACCGCTTCGTCAAGTTGCTCACTGGTAATACCATCGAAGAGAGTTAGTTGGAGCTGTGAAGCAACCTCAACAACCTTTGAAATTTGGTCTTCTAGCCCTTCGCTTGCTTTAACTAACGCCAAGTTAATTTTATTAGCGTCATATGCCTCACGAGAACCATCTCGTTTGACCACAGTAATATCTGTCATTTCCCCTATATCCCCTTTTTTGATTGATCATGACACCTCCCCAGGTACCCCAACAGTTATATGCGGGGGTGCAAGAAGAAACCGATGGAGTCGGTTGTTTTCTCCTCCTTGCCTCATGTGTATTTTTAATCCACTAACGTGCGTAGTGCTTAATGAAGACTATAAGCCCCTATATGTAGTTTTTCAAGCATTTAGGCGGGTTTTTTTAACTACATAACTATTCTGTTAATGTTAACCCTTTAGGTTCTATGGGTGGTGGAGTGTTTGTTATTTACAACGCTAGATGTAGTGCCTATATGAGTAGTTGAATAAAGTAATATTGTAGTAAAAAACATAAAATCTAGTATCTAAGGGAGGTATAATTGACTTTTTTCTACTAATATGCTAATATATATTTTAATGAATACCTTTAGTGCTGATACACCAAGCGATATAACAGCAAGGTTCGCTCATATTGAAAGCACTTATGAGTATCGCCGTCTAGAGAGTGCTGAAACTATAGATGTCCGTGAACTTCCGGTTTTTATCCGCCTTGGCCAAAGCGCCCTCCACACCTTTGCAATCATCAGTGCAACAACTCATCTAACCTCTTCTGAAAGATCCTCCGAGTTAGCTCGTGGCGGCCGAGGCGTCTACCTTAACCCCGATATAGACACATTAATTGTCGATCCTGCAACCTACAACATCAACGAAGAAAGAGGCTACAAAGCTATTCGGGATGGGAGTTTTGTTCGTTTAGGCCGATCACATCAAGATGACTTACCTCGGTTCGATGATTTTTCTATGAACGTATCAAAAGACCATGCGGTCATTACAAAATCATTTGATGGTAAAACAATTACTGTAAGAGATTTGCAGTCTACAAACGGCACATTCATCGGCAGGCCTGTAGTATATGCCGGGGAAACCGAAAGTTTTGAAGACCAGCCTGTTACAACCGTGGAAACAAAACCATTTGTCGTTAGAAGCGTTTCTTTTTTATCCCGTGCGTCAGAAAGACATCTCGAAAGAAACGAAGATAGTATTCTTGTTGATGAAACCAACAATATGTACGCGGTTTTTGACGGTGTCGGTGGCCACGAAGGTGGTGATATTGCCTCAAAAGAAGCAAGAAATTACACCTCTAGGCAAGCCATGGGTGCAAAAGGTTTTGACAATCTTAACGATGCCGAAGACTATCTTCGCGACATTTTAATTGGCGCAAATAAGAATATATTAAAGCGCACTTCAGAAGCGGCTACAACCGCTGTTATAACAAAGCTCCATGAAATCAACGGAGAACTATTCGCGTCGATAGCACACACCGGCGATAGCCGTGCCTATCTTTTACGAAACGGTGTGCTTAAGGCGCTTACCGCTGACCACACTCCTTTTCGCCGAGAGGGTTACACCGAAGAAGCAATGAGACAACAAGAAGTTCTTGCTGATACTGACAATATGAGTGTCTTATCCCCCGAAGAAGTTGCGATGTTTAACCGACGTAATATTATCGGTGCCTGCCTAGGTCGTGATAACAACATCATTGCCGACGTTCAGCACGTCGCAATCAAACAAGGTGATGCAATTATCCTTACGAGCGACGGCGTTCACGACAACCTCAAAACAGAAGAGATGCAAGATTTGCTTAATGATACAAATAGCTCAGAACGCGCGCGAACATTAACAAATGCAGCCCATAATCGTTCGAGAGAAACGCATGTTCGCGCAAAAGCCGATGACATTAGCGCTATTGTTGTGAATATATAAATTTGGCGGAGAGAACAGGATTCGAACCTGCGATAACGTTGCCGCCATACACGCTTTCCAAGCGTGCGCCTTCAACCACTCGGCCACCTCTCCAGACATCTTATTGTAAGTGAAAATAACCGTTTCTCAAGGCATTGTTTTTTCCACGGCAAACAAGTAGTTGCCGTTTCGGCAAATTCCTCTCATACTATAAAGCAATGTCCAATACAAAAACCCCACCCGTCATCGTTCTCAAACAGCTAAAAAAGCGGTTTGGCATTGGCGATGCCGAACACTATGCCCTCGACGGTATTAATTTAACCATTCAAAAAGGTGAATTTATTGCCATCATGGGTCCAAGCGGTTGCGGTAAGACAACACTTCTTAACGTACTAGGGTTACTCGATAGCCATATTGAAGGCGAATATGACCTTGATGGAAAATCAATCGCCTATCTATCCGCAAAACGCCAAGCGCGCATTCGCAGCCAGCAAATAGGGTTTGTATTTCAAAGCTTCAACTTAGTATCAAGGTTAAACGTACTCGACAACGTATCGCTACCACTCATATATAAAGGTATGTCAAAGCTTGCTCGTCAAAAAAAGGCCAGCAAAATGCTGCAGAGTTTTCATTTAGGTGAACGTGAGTTCTACATGCCAAACCAACTCTCTGGCGGACAAATGCAGCGAGTAGCAATTGCCCGTGCCTTGGTAAATGATCCGGCGATCATCTTGGCCGACGAACCTACGGGCAACCTTGATTCTCGCGCTAGCCACATTATTATGCAAGAACTTTCCGACCTGCATAAACATGGTAATACTATTATCATGGTTACACATAACCCCGACCTTACAACCTATGCCAGCCGAGTTATTACGATGCTCGATGGCCAAATCGATACTGACACGTTCCGCCTGCCTATTGCATCGCGAACCAGCACCAAGAAACCTTTGAACGTTACGCCTAAAACAAAGGCAAAAACTCCACTGAACAAGAAAGTAAAAAAATAATGAAAATTCTTTTCGCTAACCACATACATATCGCCCGCCAGTCAATTGCAAGTAGCCGTATGCGCAGCACACTTACTATGCTGGGTATTACTATTGGTGTTGCTAGCATTACAACAATTCTTGCGTTAAGTGCCGGTGCAAGCAAGATCGTTATTGACCAAGTTGATTCACTTGGTGGTAACATTGCCGTGATTCGTCCAGGTGCAAGCGAAGACGATACACTTCAGGGCATTGTGCAACTCCCTATCGGTCAACAGTATGCAGCTAGTAGTTTGAATGATGTCGATGTTACATCGATTGAGAAAATTGCACACGTAAAAGCAGTTGCACCGCTTATGATTCTTGGCGGCTCAGTTAACGGTGTTTCTGAAGGTTCAGCGCGTACGCCTATTTTGGCTACAACTCCTAACCTTGAACAAATTAGCGGCCTTGAGGTTAGCGATGGCCAATTCCTCGACCCTGACCTTATGGGTTCAACTGCTGTTATCGGCCCTCAGCTTTCAATTGATATCTTCGGTACCGACCAATCGATTGGCAAAACAGTCACTGTCAAAGGCAAACCATTTACCGTTATTGGTATTTTGAAGCGTACTAATACGCCTGTTAACTACAACACTATCGACTTCGACAATGCTGTCCTTATAGATATGGCAGAAGGGCGCGAATTTATTCAAGGCGCCTCACAGATTCAACAAATTAACGTACAAAGCGAATCGGTTGAATACTTAGGTGGCATAATTACTGAAATCAATAAATCACTTTTAAAGAACCATTTCGGCCAAGCAGACTTTACGGTACTTTCAGGTGATGAAATTGCCCAACCAACCAGTGGCATATTTACAGCCTTAGCTGGCGTTTCGGTTGCCATCGCTGCAATCTCATTAGTCGTAGGCGGTGTGGGCATTATGAACATTATGCTCGTAAGCGTTGCCGAACGAACCCGTGAAATCGGTATTCGAAAGGCACTCGGTGCAACGAACGGCGATATTATTTCACAGTTCCTTATCGAATCAGTTGCACTCAGTATCGGCGGCGGCCTAGCTGGCTACCTGCTCGGCTATGCATTAGCATTCGTTATTAGCACCTTCCTTACCTTTGACCCAGTTTTCAACCTAGAGATCGCCGGTGTGGCACTTGTGGTGTCGTTGGTCATTGGAACGCTGTTTGGGCTTTACCCGGCACTAAGGGCAGCTCGTAAAGACCCTATATCAGCATTACGTCAGTACGATTGATACGTAAAAATTGTTTTTAGCGTGGGTCGTCAGCAAGTTCTTGCTTCAATTTCTCAATCAAAACAACCGGTGTTGGGTCAACACCATTCAAAACAGCAGCGTATGTACTTGCGAAGTCAGCTAAAATAGCCCCCCATAGCAGCTGAGCTAGTTGCGTATCACCCTTCAGTTGAATGGTTTTTGCAGCTGGACGTTTACCGCTGAGTAGCTTGTCGGTTAACTCAAACCGTTGAAGAATGCGCGGTCGTTCAAACGAGCTCAAAATGTCAAAGACAACGAACGGTTTTTCAACAGGGTGCGAAACCCAACCCATAAACTCATTGTGGTTGAATTCAGAAAATTCATTCCAGAACGCTAAATTTTTCGCAGTTTCATTCCAGCTAATCTTCCATTTATATGCGAGGGGCGCAGTGAAAGCTCCACCATAAAAAATTGGTGTTTTCCCAATAGCTTCGTGTGCTAATTGTTTTGCATAGTTTTCGGTAGCAGGAACCGTTGGAAGCCAGTGTGAACTTTCTTCTTCTAGCCAGCCGGAAAGTTTCTCAACTTCGTTGTATTCTTCTTTGCCGATAATTCCAAAGTTTCCAAGAAGCGCAAGCAAGCCACGAAGGCTATAAAGCATTGCCATGCGTGGCTGCACACCAGAAGGAAGTGTTACGTGAGCAATCCCCTCTTGTTCAGCAGTTTCAATAAGTTTACCGCCAGAAGCGATAATGGCGATTTGAGCATGTTTTGCCTGAGCCTGAGTTAAAGCAGATAAAGTTTCCTCGGTGTTACCAGAATAACTACTAGCAATTACTAAAGTATTTGCATTCACATAGCCAGGTAAATCGTAGCTTCGAACAATGTCGAGTGGAATTGTAAACTTTGCTTGGTATAGAACCTTAATAAGCAACGCAGCCAAAGCCGACCCGCCCATTCCGGTTACAACAATCGAAGTAATCGCACGGTCATCGTGTTCCGCATTTAAAACCTGTGCATCAAATGCAGCTTGTTTGTATTGTGATGCAACGATAGCCAAAGCCCCTTCTGGGTCCCTTTGGCTAAGCACATTAATATTATCCAATATTTCAGTCATGAGTATTTCCACCAATCTATAACTATGATACAGTATTTTTAAGTAAGCATAACAATTATTATTCGAGGTGGGCCATGGATATTACTCCGCAAGATACGACAACACAACCAATTAGCGACGACCAAGAGCTCGCAAAGGCTCTTGCTGGTGTTCTTCCAGATGAACCAGAAATTGAAACAACGCTACAATTTGAAGAAACTCCTTCATCACTTCCAGTAGTTCCAGCACCGTTAGACGAATCTCCAATCGTGCCAAACGAAACTCCTGTAGTACCTTTCCAAATGCCAACTCCGTTGTCTTCATCTACAACTGACCTTGAAGGTGTTAAAAAGGATGCAATCCAAGAACTTCGTCCGCTCATCGACCACATCGACCTTCCACCGGAAGAAAAGTTTGACACCTATCTTCTTCTTATCCGAAGCACCGACGATGCAACACTTATTGCACCAGCTCACACTGCAGCAATTGGCATCGCAGATGAAAAGCGTAAAGCTGAAGCACTTCTTGATATCATCAAAGAAATTGACTACCTTTCTAAAAAAGATCAAACAGCCGCTTAGTTTAAAAGTTACTCACAAAAAAGGCTCGCCATGTTTAAGACTGGTGAGCCTTTTCTCATTCTGGGCAACAGTACGGTACAATAGAATACAATGACTGCTCGCTACGCCACGCCAGAAGAAATCGCCAATTGGGATAGTTTGATTATTGCAAACCCCGATGGCGGAAATGTCTTTTCGAGTTTCGAATATAGCGAAGTGAAGAAACTTACAAATTATACTCCGCGATTTATTATTCGCGGCAAACTTGCGATTACTGTTTTAGAGAAGCAAACTCCGCCACTAGGTAAATTATGGTATTTACCAAAAGGGCCTAATGTCACTTCAAGTAAAAAACTGTTTGATACGCTCAAAGCATTAAAACCGCTTGCCAAGAAAGCTGGTGTTTTTGTCATTCGTGTTGAGAGTGAACTTGACCGTGCATGCCAACCAACTCTTGAGCGCCATGGATTGAAGAAAGCGGCTGCAATTATTCCCAACCCTTCAACTATTACTCTCGACATTTCATCGCCACTCGACGAAGTGCTCGCGAGCCTTCCACAAAAGGGTCGGCACGCTATTCGTCGCGCAGAACGTGATGGTGTAACTATCACATCAGCAAAAGCGACAGATGAAAATTGTGAAATTATGTACGGCTTACTCAGCGCTACAGCCGAGGGTCAATTTGGTATACGTAGTTATAATTACTACAAAGAGTTTTGGCAATCATTCGAGAAGGCTGGCTTAGGGCAATTATTCTTTGCAAACTTCGAGGGCAAAGTGGTCGCTGGAGCCTACGCCATGACGTTTGGCAAAAAAAGCACCTACAAAGACGGCGCCTCTGTTCGCGAACGCACCGCTTATGGTGCAAGCCACTTACTGCAGTGGAAAGTTATTGAGTGGGCAAAGTCACGCGGAGTTACCTTACACGACTTTTGCGGTTCGCCTCCAAGTGATGAAATTAATAATCCCGACCATCCGCACCACGGGGTTGGCATGTTCAAAACTGCTTTTAATAAGCAGATCACTGATTACATTGGCTGTTACGACTTTGTAATTTCAACCACGCAGTATAGAATTTGGAAGAAGATTGGTGAACGCATTCACCGTAGGCTTTATTACAAGCGCACTCACGATTACTACTATTAAGCCTTAAAAGAATTGAGAAAATGATGATCAACCGCACTGTCCTTATGTCTGACGCCCTAAACTTTAGCGCCGAGCAAGCAATTAACCCTTACTACGGCGATTCTCATACCGAAACAAGTAAAGCACAGGCTGAACACGATTCTATTCGGCTCGCTTTTGAAAATGCCGGCATTGAAGTTATTAAAGTCCCCTCGCCAAGTACGAGTCAAGATGGCGTATATACCGCAAACTGGGCATTAGTACGCGGCAAAAAAGCAATTCTTGCGCGATTACCTGATGTTCGCAAAGCAGAAGAGGAGTGGGCTCGACAACATTTGGTTGATTTAGGTATCGAAGTTATCGACGCACCAGCAGGGTTAAAGTTTAGTGGTCAAGGCGACGCACTTGCATGCGGTGATTATTTATTCTGCGGAAATGGCTACCGTAGCGACGAAGCAGCCCAAGTATTTGCTGCTGAGGAATTGGGCTATACTCGAATTCAACTACAAACCATTCCACAACTAGACGAACAAGGCATACCTGTTATTAACGCTATATCTGGCTGGGCTGACAGCTTCTTTTACGATATCGACTTAGCCCTTTCAATTATTAAAGCGCCTACCAACACAGAAAAAGGCCTTATCGCCTACTGTCCCGAAGCCTTTACTGAGGAATCTCGAAAAATTCTTAGTGAATTTAGCCACGTTGATAAAATTGAGGTTACTTTAGATGAAGCTCAGAATGCTTTTGCATGTAACCTCGTGTCAACAGGTGAAACGGTTATTATGAGCGCGCATGCTCCCCTACTTTCAAATGAATTACGAAAACATGGGCTCGAAGTTGTAACGCCCGAGGTGAGTGAACTCGCCAAAGGCGGCGGTTATATTCGCTGTACAAGCTTATCGCTTCAATAAGCTTTCTAGAGCAGCTTTAGCTGCAGCTGTTTCGTCCCAAGGGTATTCGCCATCAGCACGTTCGATGGTTTTCTCGTGACCTTTGCCGAGTAGAACAACTGTATCTTCCTTATTCTTTGCAAGTGTCATCGCAAAACCAATAGCCTCTTCGCGGTTATGCACTATAAACATGTCTTTATTTTCTCTTTTTCCCTGTTTAATAGCACCGTCGGCAACTTGCTTTAAGATAGTAGTGCCATCTTCATCGCGATCGTCTTCTTCGGTAAGCACGACAATGTCGGCATATTTCCCCGCAATTGAACCTTGTTCGGCACGCTTTGTTTCATCGCGTCGGCCAGCAGAACCAAACACTGCAATAAGTTTACCTTTTACTAAAGGTCGCATGCTTTCGAAAAACTTCTGGAAACCATCCGGTGTACTTGCAAAGTCGACAATTACACTAAAATCTTGCCCGGCGTTAATAAGGTTCATTCGTCCTTCAACAGTTTCTAAAGCGGCAATTCCCTGCTCGATTTGCTGTTTATTAAGGCCGAGCTTTCGGCCAACACTAATCGCAGCAAGTGAGTTACTCACGTTGAACTCTCCAGGAATCTTAACCTCAATGTCATAACTTTCATCGTCAGCAACAGCAACGTAACTTGTACCGTCAGCTCGCAAGTTAACATTTTTTGCATGAATATCGCCTTTATTAATACCATATGTTGTTTTATTATCAACATATTTCAAAAAAGCGTCAGCATTTGGGTCTTCTGCATTAGCGATTCCATATTTAAGCCCATGTTTGCCAGCTATTTTAAACAATTTTGTTTTTGCCTCAAGGTAACGCTCGAACGTGCCGTGGTACTCAAGGTGGTCATGAGTAATATTTGTCATTACAGCCAATTGGTACGGAACACCCCATACACGGTTTTGCGCTAAACTGTGACTCGAAGTTTCAACAACTACCCACTCAACACCAGCTTCTGCAAAAGCTTTTAATCGGCTTTGCAGGACACCCGCCTTAGGGCTTGTCATGTGTAATTTTTGGTGGACAATATCATCACCGATGCCATATCCCACAGTAGTGGTGAGTGCAGATTTTATGCCAGCATTGTGCAGCATGGTGTGAATCATAAACGAGGTTGTCGTTTTACCATTCGTACCCGTAACACCTATAACTTTAAGTTTACGGCCAGGAAAGCCATATTTTGTTGTCATTATCATCGATTCAACAAGATGGCCCGTAGGCTCAATAGCCTGAAACACACCAGTTGGAATCATTTTTTTAACAATTGTTCTAAAACCCATACAGCCATTATACCTGTCAGGTGGAATTACGAGCTTGTTTTTGTTGATAGTAAACAAACAGAGAGATTACCAATACAACTAACCCGGGTATTGTTGCAATTACAGCGAGGAGCCAATAGGTACTATTTTTACTTGGCTTTGAACCTTCTTGGGTCGCTTTTTCCGTGGTTGGGGCAATGGCTATAATGTCTAGGTTTGGCGTAGTAACTATCGAAGCACCAAGTACTTCACTAGAATTATCATCTCTAAGAGCAGGTAAGGTCGTTTGCCGCGGCTGCACACCCGTTGCAGAGCTAATGGCCGGAATTAACGTACTAGAACTCGACGTAGGGCTCGGATTTTCCTCAACAGCTATAAAGTCGTACGTATCAATGTCGTTGCCAGCGTAACTTTTGCCAATCGCATGAACCGAGTGAAAACCGGGCTCAAAACCAGCCGCTGGAACCGCCACACTTACACTTCCGTCACGAGCTGACTGTACAACACCCAGGTTTTTTACATCGGAATGAAGCTCTAAAACTACATCACTACCAGGCAGGAAACTAAATGCAGGAAAAGAAATTTCGAACATATCATTTACTTTAATTGTTACTTTATTCAAGAACGATACAGCTTTTTGCTGCTTTAAACTATTTACCCCACTGTTCCAGTAAACACTCGGTACAGGAATATCTGTTGAGTTGCTATTGTTTGTACTTGAAACTAGCCCGCTTGGATTTGGGAAATCTTGGAATATTTTTTCTGCGACCTTTGCGTGACCTGCTGGTTTCGGATGAAACGACTCAGCACCAATGATTTTTACAAATGGAAGAGATGGAATATTTGGATAATCGTCCCCTATTCTTATTGCGTTCATTAAAGGCGAGTCTAATGACGAACATAGCTCGTCGCCGCTAAACACCTCCTCTACGTCTGCATACTCAACGCCAGAAGCATTTGCAGCTGCTTTTATAACCTGGTTTAAATAATGAATCGCTTCGTTCATAAAAATTCGTTCGGTTTCGTTAAGAAGAAGACTGATGGCAGACTCACAACTTGATTGCGCTGTTATAATGCGCGGATATCCGACAACAATAACGGCTCCAAGTGTCCGCGTCTTCACGTCAACGTAAAATTCTCTCAAACGCGGATATAAATTTTTAATTTCGATCGAGGTGTTATATCGATGTTCAACCGTACTTGCCCATTTGCAGGTATCTAACCCCAAACAATCTTTCAATTTCCCAATTAGCCCAGCGTCATTACCACCTATACCAATAGTAGCCACCTGGGCAGGGTTAGATTCAAGCTTTGTTATTTGATCAGGTTGAAGTGAATGCAATATCTTACCCCGTGCACTTTGTATAGTTGCACCAGAACAAGCCGTACTACTGGTCGAAACTCTCCAGGCGGCACCGAGCATAAATGGATACGACCGTATACTCACGTGACATTTTGCCGGGTCATCTGTTCGGTAAAAGGAATCGTCAACCTCACCTTCACCACTTGTAAATGAATCTCCAAGTGCAATATAGAAACGTTCGTCTCTTTCAGTGTTGTCAGAGAACAGCGTAATGTGCCGAGGTTCAACGGTATTTGAGAAGATGTCAAAAGAGAGCGTTGCATTTTCTTTGCTAAACACAGGCCTGAAAGCGTACAGAAAGTTTGGAATATAGTCGTCAATTTGAAGTGGTATGTAGCGACATATGGTTTCTGCACCAGTGTAATATACTTGCATAGATTCACGCGGTATATCGCCACACGTTTCATCGACAGAAACTACCCATATACCGCCCAAGCGATACCCTGCGACAGCTATAGTGTGGCCATCATTCGAAATTGCCATTTCTACACTTGGACTATATCCGTTTCCATAGCTAAAACCAGGCGAGACAACCCTTCGAACTTCTGAAGTATCAATATTTACCCTAAAAATACCGTAATCCCTTAACTCAAGCAGACCCCATTTGCCATTTTGAGATACACCAAAAGACTGTGGCGTAAAAGACTTTCCTGCAAAGTTTGTCACCGGAAGAATTGCAGAGCTCTCACCTGGGCCATATTGAATTTTGCCGTTTTGAATAGTTTGGCTTAAGTTTGCTGCAAAGTTTTTATAGATTCCTGTATACCCAATTAACGTGTCACCTGCTTCGGAATACACACAACCCAACCTGTTTTGACAAATGTCTAACGTATAAAAGGTATTCTCAAGTGGAAAGCTTACCGCATAGGCAGCACCACCCTCTGGTCGAAAATAAGAAGCCACCCTTGTTCCTTCACCCATAATGCAGCCAAAAGCAGGCTGTTCGCCCGTTATGGGAATATTCCCGTAATTGCCAGGGCAAGGCTCGCTGTAATTTATCTTTACACTAGATGTATTAAAAATTGGTGCAACATCGGGCGACCAAGCATCGACATTGCTTATAAGCACTATGCTCAAAATAATACTTATTACTGCTATTTTTGCACAATTAAAAATCGCCCACCACATGCATCCTCCTTGCTGATATTCAGCTTAGCCCCTGCTTAATATTCTAAGTTGGTTCTCAGCAAACTGCAAGATAGAACGTAATAAATTACAACACGTGGTATAATATAACAGATGAAAATACTAGGAATTGAGAGTAGCTGTGACGAAACCGCTGCGTCGGTAGTTGAAGAAGGAAAGACCGTTCTTTCTAACGTTATCCGTACACAAATCGATATTCACAAAGTATATGGCGGTGTTGTACCAGAAATAGCTGCTCGAAACCATATTGAGGTAATTAACCCTGTTATTAATCAAGCCCTTAGCGATGCTCAGCTCGATTGGGATGACATTGACGCGATTGCCGTCACCTATGCTCCGGGCTTGTCGGGTGCGCTGCTTGTAGGAACTTTAGCAGCTCGAACATTAGCACTCTTAAAAAATAAGCCTCTCTTGCCTATTCACCATGTTGAAGCGCATGTATATGCCAACTTCATAACTAACCAAGCAGACCATATCAAACTTACACTCCCCTCTCAACAACCAAAATTCCCAATGCTCGCCCTTATTGTTAGTGGTGGCCATTCACAGCTCGTTCTTTTTAAAGACCATGGCGATTACGAACTTCTTGGCCAAACGCAAGACGATGCTGTTGGCGAAGCATTCGATAAAGTCGCGAAGATTATAGGACTACCCTATCCTGGCGGCCCATCAATTGCAGAAGCGGCGCTACATGGCGATTCTCATAAATACAAATTACCAAAAGCGAAGATGCAAGGTGCTTATGATTTTAGCTTCTCAGGCCTCAAGACAGCTGTTTTAAGGGCTGTTCAGCACGAAGTTGGTGTCGATACGACATTCCCCTCTTTTAAGCTCCCAGAGCTTCTAAACGACACACAGCGCGCAGACTTTGCGGCTAGCTTCCAGCGAACCGCTATCGAAACACTTGTCGACAAAGCCGAAGCTGCATTTAAGGATCACTCCCCTGCTTCGGTTGTTATTGCCGGTGGCGTTGCTGCGAATCAAGAATTACGCCGGGAACTTCAGGATCGCCTACCTCTCGCTATCGAATATGCCCCTATGCAACTTTGTACTGATAATGCAGCCATGATTGCAACACTTGGCTACTACTACGCTCAAAAAGCTACACCCACTTCCCCGTTCGAACTTGAAATCCAACCAAGCCTTTCAATGACAAAGACTTCTTGGTCAAAAGAAAAAGAACCGCTGATTAATACGGTTCTTTAAGCTTAAGCTAAGTTTAATCTCATTTTTTACGACGAACTTTTTGTAATACACTTTTTGCAATCGGCAGCCCTTTAACCCAAACCGAATAAAGAGGGGAGAGTGATTTGTCGAACGTACCTGCAAATAGGGTAGAGTCGCCCGACCACCCCTGTTTAAAGGTCGCGACGCCGCCTGCGACGAGGCCACCGAAATCATATCGTTCTAAGCCCCATTCTTTTACTTTTTTCATAACATGCCACTTTAAAGCGTAGTTTGCGCGGAGCTCTTGCCCGCGTTCATTCATACCGCCGTATAGCTCGTACACGGTTTTTTCACTCATAGCTAACCATAAAAAGGCGACTGGCTCTTCGCCATCATATGCCAAATAAATAGGGGAGTGGTCCTGCATCTGCAAAAAGACATCGAGGTAATATTGTTTGTCGTGAGTATTAAAACCTGCTCTTTTAGAGGTTTGAGCGTATAAGTCGAGGCAAATATCGATACCTTCACGGTTTTTAACCTGTTTAATAGTTACATCAGCAGCCGATTTGCGAATGTATTGACGAGTTTTTTTCGCCATATCCGCCAGCAGGTCGCTTTCGCTTTTTGTTAAATCAAGAAGAATAGTTTCAGCGGGAAGAATTTTATTAACAGATCGTTCCCAGCCATCTGGGATTTCAAAATCAATCTCATCAGGTTCGATGCTAAGCGCCACTGAGTGGTGAGTGCGCTTCACAAGCTCAGCAAGTGTATTTAAGAATTCAGCAGAATATTCATTTTTCACCAAAGGTCCACGTGGAATATACGCAAAACTTCGAAAAGGAGTAGGGAGGCGACGAATAAGAACTTGGGCAGCACCGACAATTTCATCGTCAACGTATGCAAATACCCGTTCAGCAACCCAGCCATGGCCCGTCTTAACTTGTCCCCATCCCCAGAGCTGTAATGGGTGACCACCATTCTCTAAAATATAATCATCCCACTGCTCTTTATCGCTACACCTTTGAAGTTCTATCATACCCCCATTATACAGCCTTATTTTGTGATATACTTGACTACAGTAAAAAGAGAGAAAATTCTTAAATAATTGACGGGATTTCATGTGAAATTAGCAAAAACATACGAACCGAATGAGTACGAACCAAATGTCTATGCACTTTGGGAAAAGAGCGGCGCTTTTAACCCAACAGGTAAAGGCGAACCCTTTAGTACCGTCATGCCACCTCCAAACGCCAATGGAAACTTACACATTGGCCACGCACTTGATATGGGGCTAAAAGACATTGTTGTTCGCTACAAGCGTATGCAAGGTTGTGACACTATTTACATTCCAGGCGCAGACCACGCCGGTTTTGAAACATGGGTAGTTTACGAGAAGCATTTACAAAAAGAAGGTAAGAGCCGTTTCGACTTTTCACGTGAACAATTGTACTCACAAGTATGGGACTTCGTTGATCAACAACGAGGCAATATGGAGCTCCAACTTCGAGCTTTAGGTATTAGTGCGTCTTGGGACCACAACGTATTTACTCTTGACGAGAAGGTGATTAAAACCGTCTACGGAACCTTCAAAAAAATGTGGGACGAAGGCCTGATTTACCGTGGTGAGCGAATTGTTAACTACAGTACAAAGTACCAAACTAGCTACGCCGACATTGAAGTAGATCACAAAACCGAGAAGGGGACACTGTGGCATATTGCATACCCATTACTCGACAAAATTGGTGAAATTGTTATTGCAACCACCCGTCCAGAAACACTCTTTGGTGATGTAGCCGTTGCTGTTCATCCAGACGACGAACGATACAAAGACTTTATTGGTACACGCGTTATGTTGCCACTTACTGGACGTGAAATAACTGTTATCGCAGATGAATACGTTGACCCTAAATTTGGTACCGGTGCCGTTAAAATAACTCCTGCACACGACCCTAACGACTTTGAAGTAGGGAACCGTCATGACCTTCCACGCCTACAAGTTATCGACTTCGACGGCACAATGATTAACGTCCCAGAACAATTCCGCGGACTTGACGTTGAAGTTGCGCGAAAACGCACTATTGCAGCGTTACAAGCCGAAGAACTCATTCGAAAAGAAGAAACCATCGAACACAGCGTTGGGTACGACTACAAGAGTGGGCTACCAATTCAACCGCTTATCAAAGAGCAGTGGTTCTTAAACATGAAACCACTCGCCAAGAAGGCCCTTGAAGCAATCGAACGAAACGAAGTAGCGTTTTATCCAGCTAGCCGCAAAAACATCCTCGTTCAGTACCTCAACAATATCCGTGACTGGAATCTTTCACGTCAAATCCCATGGGGCATTCCTATTCCTGCCTTCCAAAATATCGCAGACGAAAGTGACTGGATATTCAATGAAAACGTTGACGAAAAAACAATAGTTGTTGACGGCAAAACATACAGACGCGAAGAAGATACCTTCGACACCTGGTTCAGTAGTGGACAGTGGCCGTTTATTACAACTGAATTCCTTGAACATGGTGACCTAGCGAAATTCTATCCGACAACCCTTCTCGAAACAGGTACCGACCTCCTGGACCGTTGGATTGCTCGCATGATTATGCTTGGCCTCTACACAACCGACCAAGTTCCTTTTAAAGATGTTTACCTGCATGGTATGGTGCTCGACGAACACAGCCAAAAAATGAGCAAGAGCAAGGGTAACGTCGTTAACCCAATGGAAATGATTGCCGAATACGGTTCAGATGCTTTACGCCTTGGCCTTATCGCCAGCCGTAGCCCCGGTCAAAACCAAGCGTTTAGTATTGATCGCATTATCGCAGGCCGTAATTTCTGTAATAAGCTTTGGAATATTGCACGGTTTATCGAAAACAAAGTAGGCGATAACTACCAACCGCAAGAGCCAAAAGTTCAAACCCTCGCTGACCACTGGATCATGAGCGAACTGACAATAGCAAAAGAAAGCATTAGCCGTGGGCTTGATACGTATCGTTTCGCCGAAGCAAGCGATAGCATGTACCACGCAATCTGGGACAGCGTCGCCGACTGGTACATTGAAGCTTCTAAAGACCAAGACAACCCAGACCTTCTCGTTTGGGTACTCGACACCGCTTTAAAGCTTGCTCATCCATTCGCACCATTCGTTACTGAAACCATCTGGCAGACACTTCCTTGGCATAATTCACTTCTCATTAGTGAAACTTGGCCGGAAATACTACCGTTTAACGAAATCTCTTCTGCTGAGTTCAACCAAGTACAGCAGCTTGTAACAGAAGCCCGCTTCGTATCAACCTCTCTACCGGGAAACAAACGATACGGCCTTCTCTACCAACAAGACAGCCTCATAGAAGACAATGCTCAGCTCATTACCCGGCTTGCGAAACTAAAGGGCATCGAAAAAACCACCGAAACACGTGGAATTCGCTTAGCACTGACCGGTCGCGATGCATGGCTTGATGTATCAGCCGAAACACTTGCCGAGCACCAAACAAACCTAGAAACTCGCCTCGCTGGCACACACAAAGAATTACAAGTTCTTACGGGCCGCCTTTCAAACGAAGGATACCTAGCAAAAGCCCCAGCTGCGCTTGTTGAAGAAACAAAGAAGCAGCAAACAGAAAAACAGGCGCTCGTTGAACGCCTGCAACATGAACTCGAAGTTCTTAATTAAGTCTTAAACTGACGGCCATAACGACGTACTGTCACCATTGGCAATTGTTTTCTTTGGTTGAATATATCGATCCGAATTATCACGTGGGGTAATTTTCGGTAAGGTCGAATGGAATACACGTGACTGGTTGGAAAAAGCTACACGTTCAACGTGAATATGTTCGCTACCACTAACCATGTGGGCAGCGCCGTATGTTGCTAAAGCAGCAGGCAAGGCAAGCGCAACGGTTGCAGCTTTGTCGATACGCATATCGTGCAGCAGTAATCCGGCTGTAACAGCAAGTATAAATACGATTGGGGCTAGGTTTATTGTTTTTTGCATTTTTGTGTTTTTAATCTTAATTGATTAATAATCACTGTAGCATAAGCTTGATATATTGTCAAGTATCAGTCGTGGTGGTAAGAACCGCCGCGAGCGATTTCTTGGGCACGGTATATCTGTTCTACAAGTAAAAGGCGCACCAATTGATGTGGAAAAACTAATGGTGAAAATGACCACGTAAACCCAGCAAGACTACGTATTTCATCGGTTACACCATAGGCACCGCCAATAACTAACGCAATTTTTTGCGAGCTGTTTAAGCGCTCCTCTAGAAGCTTCGATACAGCCGGTGAATCAAGAAGTTTTCCACGTTCGTCCAATAAGACAACATAATCATAAGCATCAAGACGTGAAAGTATACGCGCAGACTCTTCCTGGCGAGCGCTGAGGCCCTCGAGCGAAGAGTGAGGTAAAAGTACCCATTCTAAATTAAATGGTGCTTTCAAGCGTTTCTGGTAGCGTTCGATTCCTTCGGACACCCAACTTTCGTGCTTCTTTCCGACAGTGATGATATGTAATGGCATGTGTACATAATATCATCTAGCGAAAAACATTCCGTTTGTGCTACTCTTTCATCAACATGGAACACGTAACACAAACACAGCAAACACTGAACGAGCTCCGTTTGCGGGTAAATAATTCTTTAATACTTCCAATGGTAACGCCATTGTTTGAAATACTTGATAGTCAAGAATTTAACTATCCAAATCGTATTACAGAACGCAATGGCAATGCACAACTTTTCTGGGAGGCGGGGGAAGTGCAACGCAATAACTTTGAAAGAATATGCTTAACACTTTCGAAAGCGACGCTTAGTTTGACAATTGCCTTAGAGCATAGTCACAGCCAGGTGTCTGGTAACACACCAATAATCCCTATAACAACTAGCGAAATGCCGGGTCGCTCCACTATGGTTATCGACGCAAACTCTCATGTGCTCTTTGAATCGAATCGCTCTAATGGGGTTTTACTTGGCACTCATTACGACAACGAGGCGATTGCAAGATTCACCTCAATACTTACTCATAGCCTTGGAGTTATAGGTTTAAGCATACATAGCCAAGGCATAGAACAAGAGGTGAGTTAAAACTTTAAGCGCTCAGCAATTGCCGCTAAACTAGCGTGATCAGGTTCGTCAGTAGTTTCTTTAGCGTAGTACTCATCTGCGGTATTAAACGGTATCAAGTGGACATGCGCATGAGGTACATCAAGCCCAATTACTTTTTCACCAACCCGTTCGACATTCAGAACTTCTCTTAATCGTATTGCAACTTTTTGAGCAGTTTCCATGACAGCCTGATAATCTTCAGTGTTTAAATCCCAAAGTGTTTCAACTTGAGCTTTAGGAATAACCAACGTATGGCCGGTGACAGAGGGGTAAATACTTAAAAAAACGAACGTCTTATCGTCTTCGTAAATTTTATGTGAGGGAATTTCGCCCTTAATAATTTTCGTAAATAGAGAATCTTGCATAGGTCCATTGTACCAAGGAAATAAATTTGGCGGAGAAGGAGGGATTCGAACCCTCGGAACCTTGCGGCTCACCGCTTTTCGAGAGCGGCCAGTTCAACCACTCCTGCACCTCTCCAATAGAGGATATTATACCAAAACAAAAGGTACTTAGTTAAATCAGATAAGATTTATCCTAAGCTAAGATACTAGGCTCTTCTTCGGCTTCATCATCTGGATAATAAGTGTCGACGTATTTACTAATAGCTTCGTTAAGAAGCGTTTCTAAGTCTACATGCTCTAGTGGAGTAAATAGCCCAACATTGAAGCCTGCATCAAATACAGCTTGATAATCAGCAGCTGCTAAACTCTCAGTAATCTCATTAGGCATTTCGACTGAATTAATTGCTCCTTTAGCAAAATCCGGAATAAATGCGAACCATTTGTACGTTGCTTGGTCGGCATCTGTGTGGCCAAGACCAAATATTACGCCAGTTTTTGCATCTTGTTGTGATTCCAATTCAGGATACACAGGAACAAAGTTAGCGAGTCGTTTTTCAAGAACCGTCTGCCTCCGTAAAGCAATTTCCGCTACTTGTTCTGCAAGTGGTTCGAAGTAGGTAGGTAGCTGAATACTGGCTGTATCAACAACATTAGCTGATTTAAACTCAGTATCTCCAGAGAGAATGGCTAGCTTTTGCACAGTACCACCCAGGGCTCGAGCCTGTAAAACTTCCAACTGAGTGGTTTTCGCTTCTTCAATAGCCGTCCCTAGCTCTTCACCGTATCCAAGTGTGACGCGGCTATATTTAACAGGGGATACAACACCCATAAGGCTCGTTCTTTGAGATTCTTTTAAATCAAGGTTTTGTTCGATTTCAAGTAACGTAGCTTCGTACTGCTCTCTTAAATCGTCGGGTACGTTATCGCCAGCTTGCTCTATCATCTTTTCAAATAAGTCAGCGCGCCCTTGTGAACTGCTGACAAACATATCTGCTTCCTTGTCGAATTTAAAGAATGCAGCGATAACCTCATCTTCCGTACGCATCGACATTTCAGCACGCACTGCGTCTTCAATACGAATAGCCGGGTCGCCATTTTGACTTACAGGGCCGTCCCAATCGTCGTAAATTGCGTCGTATTGCTTTCGTTTGTCCTCATTAAGCAAAATACTTCTCGCCTTATTGAGAATTTGAGCCATTCTTTCGCCACGAGCTTGAAATTCTGGAGCAACACCTTCAAGACGATCCGGGTGATACTGGCTTAATTGCTTATTAATAGCTTTATTAATGTTGGCTTCTTCGGTGTCATGTTCAACACCAGCAACAGCGTAGAAATCAACAATATAATCGATACCTTCTTGTGGTTCGTAGCTCATTGTCAGACCTTAAGACTCTGCCTTATTTTCGGCATCTTGCCACTCTGGCAGCGCTTGAATTGTTTTAAGTACTTCTGGAGGGACGTTACTTGGATCAATTTCATTCTCACGACAGTAATCTTCCATAAGCTTCATTCGCGCGTCGGATACAGGGTCAAGTTCTTTGCCCTCTAGACGAAAAGCTTCCGCCGTTACGATCATATCGATAAGATTAAAGTTTCGGCCAAAATTAGGAAGGGGTTCTTTGTATTCAACAATTGATTTACCTGCAGCAACAGCTTCTTGCATAGCTTGGTCTTTCAATTGTGTAAGGTTTTCATAAGCAAATTCGCTTGCTTCAGCTAAGTGATCGCGGTTTAATTGCATGACATTATCAAAAACAATACCCGTTGCTAGTCTATCTTCGGGAGTTGTGGCAGCATTCATAACATTTAGAGCGTTTATCCTCGATTCGCTAAGATCAATGTGTTGATTAACAAGTTCTTTAGCTTGATGGTCGACTACTTCGTACGATTGAGGGGTTTCGTGATTTTGCATTGATACCTTTTTTTGTTTTTGGTGTATTTAAAGGTACATTAGCATAAGAGCAATAGAAAGTCAACCCCTGAACAAAATACTACCCCTGTTAGGAGTAGTATTTTATATAATTTTGATACAGAGTAGTCAACAAAGTTAAAATCAACTTCTTCGAGCTCTTTGGTGACTATTAGATACTAACAGGGTACACTTTAAGTACATAAGCGCAGAGGAGTTATAATGCCAACAAACACACCAACACCCACAACCCTTAACAACCCCCGAGGAGCATCCGTTGCCTCGTTAGCTGCAGGAATTGTTTCGGTTATAGTTTCCTTAGTGCCATTCGCCGGTTTCGTATTCGGTGTTTCTGCAGTTATTTTTGGTATTTTTGGACTTAAATCAAAAAAGAATCCTCTTTGGGCAACGGCTGGAATTATTATCGCAAGTATAGGCATTGTAATAAGCATTATTGTTTCCACAATATTTATTGTGGCAGTATCTTCTTTGGAAATACCAAATCAGTCTTAGCTATTCTCTTATAATAAAAAAGACTTCAAATTCAAGAAGTCTTTTTTAATAATTTTGGTACACCCGACAGGATTCGAACCTGTGGCCTTCGGCTCCGCAAGCCGACGCTCTATCCATCTGAGCTACGGGTGCAAACGATAGAACTCGTTGACTTAAGAACAACGGGCTCTATCTTTGTAACTAGAAGGTGCCTTCACTTGAAAAAATTCAGGCGAACAGATGAAATTGTACCACGATTCAGGTAAAAAAGCTACATTACGAACAGAACAACGCCAGCAAAAATAGCTGCAAAAATCACCACAACCGAAATTGCGGCAACCCAATACGGATGTCCTTCGTAAAAGGGGACTAGTTTCGGGAACTCTTTAGCTACTTGAGCGCTTTGTACTGGGTCGATGTAAAAATTCAATGGAACCTTTTTACTTCTTAGCGCGGAGAGTATAGATGTCATACCTTCATATGGCCAAAAGATGCCGATAATAGAAAATAGGGAACCGCCTGATTTTTTAGAAAGAATAATACGTGGCATTACACCGAAACCGGGGTCGGTGTAGTTATCGAAAATTTCAGCCGCTTCGATTTCATCAAACTTTACAGACTTTTTGAAGCCAAAGCTGGTTTTATAATGAACACCTTCACTATTAACCGTAATAGAACGTCGAGTAAGGAGGAGAATAATTAACGAAATAAGTGCTGCTATAGAAACCACGCTAATAAGCCAGCCGAGCGGGCCGAGCCTCACCCAAAACACAACCGTAATACCTAATGCAAGAATAATACGGGTCATGCCGAGAGATTTAATATATTGTTTCGCATTAGCTTTTACAGTAAAGGGGAGTGCTGGAGCGGGCGGTAAGGGTACTTCTTGATTTTTGGGTGTACGAGTAAGATTAGTCATGTACCTATTCTAACAGATACGAAATGTCTTATTAGAGGCGAAGTTTACGAATAATAAGGTCGACAATGTCGAGTTTCAATTCTTCTATTGGTAAGCGTTGGCCTAAGATATCGACAATTCGCTCACCAGCTTCTTCAGGGAAAAATACTGAAACACCAGATGAAAAACGTTTGCGAGGAATAAGCATAATAGAGTGATGTTCACCGTCTTGAATAAGGCCAAAAGCCCTAAATTCGTCAAAGTGATACAACCGTTCGCCTACATATAGTCCCTGAGCAGGGCTAAGGCCGTACGTAAGCATTCGAGGTGGTCGGCGGACATAGATAACAATCGCCACAGCCATAACAACAACAAGCGCCGAGAACGTCCATGATTTTAATAAAAAGATATCAACAGCAATAAGGCCTAAAACAACTATAACGAATAGGATAAACCAGCCAGCACCCTTATCGATGTGCACGTATTCTTGTGCAGACCAAGTAATGGGCGGGTTATCAATAGTATCTTCTTCAATAGCTTGTTCTGAAGATTCAGCAACAGATTGATCGGGTGTATTTAACGGCTGTTGGTCGACGTTAGCCAATGGCTGTTCACCGTTAATCGGCTGTTCGTCAGGATTTTGTTCCCAGTAGTTATTTTGGTCATCTGTTGCCATTACAAATTTAGTATAGCATGAGCGGCAAAAGAAAACGCCCGGTAAAAACCGAGCGAAATCTTTTGGCGGAGGAGGAGAGATTCGAACTCTCGCTCCAGGTTTCCCCAGACTAATGATTTAGCAAACCATCCCCTTCAGCCACTTGGGTACTCCTCCGTATGTATGAGTAGAAACTAATGTGAAACTATTACGTTCTGCAGACAGGGGAATGGGAACCATCTCTTATTTGCGTTTCACGCAGCAGCCACTTGGGTACTACTTACAACGAGATTGATTGTATCATAAAACAGGGGCGCAGACTAGCATTCATGGGGTTAATTTGCTATAATTGAATTATAGTTACATAACAAGGAAAATTATGAAAAAGTTTTTACCATTACTCATCGTAGGCGCACTCGCACTCACCGTGCTAGTTTCGTTAGGTATAAGCAACTCAGCATCAGCTTTAACACTTATGGAAGGAGTTGAATCTGCACGTGGAAACAATGTTCCAGGTGTTCTATTTGGCTCTGCCGGTATTATCACTACAATCACCAATACACTGTTGTTTATTGCGGGTGCACTAGCCGTTATCATGATTATCTTCGGTGGACTTCGTTATGTTACCTCAGCTGGTAATTCTTCAGCTGTTACAGCAGCTAAAAACACCGTTCTCTATGCAATCGTCGGCCTCATTGTCGCTTTCTTGGCCTTTGCAGCTGTAAACTTTGTTCTTGGTGCGGTTTCGTCTGGTGTATCTGGTGGAGATTTTAGTCCTAGCAGTCTATAAAAGATTTAATTTTAAAATACAAAATAACCTGCAGATATGCAGGTTATTTATAATTTTGGCGGAGAGGGAGAGATTCGAACTCTCGGTGAGTTGCCCCACGACGGTTTTCAAGACCGTTACCATAAACCACTCGGCCACCTCTCCAGGTGTGGTACTTGAGATATTTTAACAGATTGAAGCCAATCAGTCGAGAGGTTGGTAGGCAAGTGCTGCGACAAAGATTGTTTTTGCACCAGCGTTAGCAAGTACGGTTGCCGCAGAAGTAATAGTTGAACCGGTCGTTACAATGTCATCTAATAGTAGATACGGAGTGTTCTCGTCCACAGAAAGCGCTTTATTAATATGGAATGCTTCGCCGGCTTCTTTTTGACGTTCAGCCTTGTTAAGACGGTGCTGGGTTTTTGAAGACGAACGAATCAGTAGGTGAGTGTTTGGTATATCACGGGTTTGAGATAACAATCGAGCCAATACATCGAGATGATCGTAGCCACGCTGTCGAATATGCGATGCAGCTGTTGGAATTGGAACAAGAACAGTATTAGCTGGTAGTAGCGGAAGAGAGGCGTCCATTAGTTCAGTAAGTACAGAGGCAGCAGCTTTAACGTTTTCAAACTTGTACGCATCAATAACCCTTTTCAACACAGTAAGCCTTTGACTCACTACCCAGGCTTTACAAATAGGCACATCGTGTTGTGCGCATATGCCTTCTGGGCTTACGTTTCCGCATAGAATACAGCCATAAAATGGCTCGGTGGTGATGTTATTTTTACAATTATCGCATAATGGAGTGCCCATTTTACCACATCCAAAACAGAGGTGTGGGGCTACTTTTTGCATAAGCGCCTCAATCATTGTATTTTTTACGTTTACACCACCCATTAGGTTGATTATACCGCATATGCCCGGTATAATACGAGGGACTATTTGTCAAATGAGCCTAGAGAAAGTGGAGGATATCATGGCGCGTAAACCAAACGAAGATTTACTCATTGAAGACGAGCTGGCAGCAGCTTTCTTAAGTGATGACGACCTAACGCAAACCGACGATACTAGCGTGCCTGCGAGCAATGCTGACTGGGACGACAGCCAAGAAGAATTCTTGGGTCAACTTGCAGTTGACGTGTACGAAACCGAAAGCAAACTTGTAGTTAAAGCTCGTACAGCCGGTGTAAACAAAGAAGATTTAGACGTAAGCATTAGCGACGGAATTTTAACAATTAGTGGTACTCTCAGTAGCGGCGACGATTCTGAGGCAACTAACTGGCACATTCAAGAATGTTACTGGGGTGAATTTAGTCGCACCTTGGCACTTCCTGTTAGTGTAAAAGAAGACGAAGTTGAAGCAGTCTTAAAAGATGGCGTTCTAAGTGTAAGCTTTAACAAGATCAAGCAAGAACAAGCTAAGAAGATTCAAATCCAATAGTTTATTTGTTTATATAAATAACTCCTCGGTAAAACGGGGAGTTATTTTATTTAGAAAGATATACAGGGGAGTTAGGTTGAACCAATTTAAAACACCCTGCGCAGAGGCAGGGTGTTTTAGTGGATAGTCTTCAACTATTAGGTAGTTGCTGTACCAACAGCACCAAGTACCCAGTTAACGATTGCGTATGCAAGGAATGCAACGATCAAACCGATAAGGGCATATAGGATAGTGTTCTTAGCAGCAGTTACGTTTGCACTGTTACCACCTGAGATGGTGTAACGAATACCACCGTAGATAAGCATGATAACGCTAATTGCACCGATAAGGAACAATAGTACGTTTACGATAGTTGTGAATACTGAACCATCGCCAAATAGGTTCTGTGGCACGTTGTCTGCACCAGGGTTTGCACACTCAAGTCCTGCTTGTAGGCCAGTAGCCGCCTCAGTACATGCAGCACTAGCTGTAGGTGTAATTGGAGCGAACAAAGCTACGAATGCAAAAACGAAAGCTGCGAATACGCCAGTCAATGTCTTTTTTGTTATAACGTTCATTTTAATATGTTTTCCTTTCTTATGAAATCTACGTTAGTTATATCAGATTATGTACGGTTTGTTAACCCCTTATTTACCTTTGTAGGGGTTGGTTTGTTAAAAGAGTTTGAATACCCAGTTAACAATTGCGTATGCGAGGAAGGCGACAAGCAGTCCAACCACAGCATACGTAACAGTATTCTTTGCCCTGGTAACACTACCCGAGTTACCACCAGAGATGACATACAAAACGCCTCCAATGATGATGATGACTACTGAAATTGCACCGACAATAAAGAGTAGGGTATTAATAAGCGGACCTACGAGCCCTCCTGTTGTATCATCTTTGTTTACACACACCGCACTATCTGCGTTATTAACACACGCACCGTCAAGCGCAGCGGCGCCGACTGGACTTGCAGGAACTAAGGCAAAAGCACTAACAGCTACTAATATAAACGCTGCAAATAATGTTTGGAATTTTTTCATTTAAAACCTACTCATAACAAAGTTAGTAATTGCGAATGCTGCAAGTAATACAACCAAACCGATAACGGCATAAAGGATCATATTCTTAGCTCGAGTAATCTTACCTGCATCGCCAAGTGAAGTTGCGTATGAAACTCCTGCAATAATAATAACGATTACTGCGACGATACCTGCAATGTAGAACGCAAGGTTTATACCGTTACGAACCAGGAGATCTCCATCTATTTGTGGTACACCAAACTCAGGGTTCACCACTGCTGAACCAACAAGCGCTCCGAAAGCTAGGTTAGTAATCGCAATTGCGCCCATTGAAATAACGAGTCCAATAACTGCATTCAGGATGCTTTTTCGAGCTTTTTCAATTTGACTCGCGTTGCTGCCGCCAGTAATAAACAAGAAACCACCATAAAGTATGAAGAATAGGGCAATCCAGCCAGCTATAACAAGTCCAATCTGAATAACATTCAAGACAATCTTTATAATGAAGCCTTGAAGTCCGCCAGCTACTTCATTTGGCGATACAATCGCACAAGTGCCCGCTTCATCTTTTGTTAACCCACGATACCAAGGGGGGATAGCCAGAAAAGTCTTTTCACAATCTGCAGCCGTAACCGCGTAGGTTGCTTGCGGTGTAGTAACTACGGCCACTGGTGAAGCGACAAGAAATACAAACGCACCACCAAAAATAATATTTTTAATTAACTGCTTCATAAGTTAAATACTCCGCCTGGTATTAAGAAGTTAAGAAGCGTCCACATACCAGCAAAGGCGATAATACCTATAACTACATTAGTAAATATACCCATGGCCTTTTTAACCTGTTCTTGGCTACCCCCGGCAGAGGTGTAAAGAATTGAGCCGTATACGATACCCGCCAAGGCGATAACCGCAACACCAGCTGTAAGGATGTTAATAACTAAAAGAAGAATACCCCATAAACCAGTATTCTTTATATCTGAACCGGTACCATCTTGTGTACAGCCGATAATGCCTGTATTAACGCCGCCACAACAAGGGGTAGCAGGGTCGGCGTCACACGCTGCATATGCAGGTGCGGGTACCATAAAAAAAGATAACCCAATAAGTAAGAAGGCGCCCGCCATAAAATTTCGTATTGTTTGTTTTATACTCATATTAGTTATAGATTACGGGGTTTTAGAGGATATTGCAATATACATCCCTAGACATAACCAGTAAAAATGACATAAGCTCTTTACTTTTGTGATGTTTTGTGTTATATTTGTTCCAAACAGCATTCCAACGCTGAAGTGCAATAGTATGACCATCTTTAATGTAATAAGTTAATAAGGAATCAAAGCTTCAATGGATTTTCCCTCAACACCACAACCAGAACAAATCAAGAAACCTACAGTAGAACACTCTGGAGATGAAATTGTTCGTGAATACAACGACACTCCTCTTGAAGTAGCGCCCCTTACACAATTCCCTTCATTACGTGAAGGCGAAGACAATCCTGTTGAGATCGACTTCCTTACCGGTGACAAAACCGCAGAAGAAGCAGCTGGACCTACACTCGTAGCACCTGAGGCAACCGAAACTGCAACGAAAGCTAACAAAACTTCTCGTCGCCCATGGATAATTGGTGGGACTGTACTTGCTGGCGCAGCTATTGCTGTCGGTGGTTTCTTTAGTGTTAAAGCAATGAGTGACCCTCAAACTATCGGATCTGAAGATACCGATGGTACTACTACAGGCGAAGTTATTGTCGACCCACCTGCGACTGATGGAGATGGTACCGGTGAAGTTGTTACCCCTCCCGTCACCGATTCACTTGAAATCCCCGCTGGTCTTTCTGAAACAGAATACGGTGAAGCTTTTGTTGAAACCGTTATCACCGACTGGAGCATGGATGGTGCTACTCAAGAAAACGAAATGGAATGGGTAAAAGCAGGTGACGATAGCTCAGCATACTTAGATACTCTTGTTAAAGCAAACGCAGATAAATATACTGCTGCGCTACTTGCACCTAACTGGCAAGAAGACCCTATACTTGTTGAATTCGTACAACGAAAAACCGATGACAATAAATTGAACTTGGAATTGTTCTTCAAAACCGACCTATTAGGACAAACGCCTTTTGATTACTCTGCAACCGCCAACTCAACGACCGTAGAAGTGCAGGCCTCTGGCGAAAAAGTCTACACCACACTAGCTACTGAATTTAACAACGCCTCAGAAAACAAAGCTGGCGAATTATGGCCTAACTTACTTAACATAGACAACAACAACTTTACCTTTACTTATACAACGCAAATTGTTGATGGTGTAGAAAAAGTTGCAACCCTAGAATCTAAGTAGTTAGACCGGTTCAGCATCTCGGCTGTTTACCTTCTCAATACATCGCGTTTGTGCTTAAATAGTCCTATATTATGAGATTTTCATCTCCGCATACTAGGACTAACACAAAAACATCTGCAAAAGTAAGCTCTTTTAGGGCTTACTTTTCGTTATCTAGTGCAAAACCACGCAAACGTATTGTACTAAGTATAGTTGCCATGTTTATGTTCGTTACCCTTGGGGTGATTGCGCCAGCACAACAAGTTTTAGCGGTTACAAAAACTTCTACGTTAGCCCCTGGTGACCAGGCTACTTCGTTTGCATACTATAAAGCACTTCGTGCTTGCGCAGATGGCGGCTGGTTCAAAAACTCAACTCTCGGCTTTAAGAACAATTCGATGAGCCAGCAAAATGCGAGTGATTTTGACTGGTTTAATGGCCGACAAGGCGTAACGCAAACAAACGGTGTTAATGTAGGTGCATTTAATGACCCTCGTGGTGTTACCGGTGATGGTGCACAAAATTGTGGTGACGAAGAGGGTAGGGCGTGGATTGCTAAAGCAGCAGCGCTATGGGGTTACGAAAGCGGACCGCAATTATTATGTACACTTGGATTCACTCGAGAAGTAACGAGTGTTGGTTGTGCGGCCACAAGTGAAGGTACAAACAATGACTTTAAAGCACCTGGCAATCTAGCAGGAAAATTAGATACTTTTTGGAAAACCACATTAGGCAACTCATCGACTGACATAGATAGTATTACGAAACTTGGTGGAGCGTATTCACTCTACCTTAAAAGTTTCCAATCACAGTGTCGAGCTGTAGCCGGTGGTTCTACCTATACTATTCAAACATTTACATCTGGCTCATCAACGCCTACTGCGTCGAAATTTGTTGCATCAGATCGCGATAGGGGTACTGGTTATTCTGTTAACTTATGGCAAGGCAAAACACTCACCTGTGCACAAATCGCAACCGCGTTGTCTAAAGCCGATAGTGCAATGGTACTTGGATACCAAACGTATTTAAAGGCTAATGAAGGTGTAGATGAATCAACACCGCCAACAGCAAACACGGGAGCTGGCTGTAGTGCAACGGGTGCAGTTACCGACGCAAGTGGCAACCCTTGTACTCCTGCAGAAGAAGGTAAGTCGAGTTGTGGAGTTGAAGGGCTTGGTTGGATTATCTGTCCATTACTTAGCTTTACAGCAACAATTGCCGATAGTGCATTTAGCTTCCTTTCTTCAACGTTCCTAGAAACAAGGAGCGATGTTATTTCTGACCCAAGCGTGCGAGCTGCCTGGGCAACTATACGAAACATTGCAAACGTTGCCTTCGTTATTGCCTTTCTTATGATTATCTTCTCCCAACTTACTGGCCAAGGGGTTAGTAATTATGGTGTTAAGAAATTATTGCCACGTATTGTCATTGCAGCAATTCTTGTAAATATATCGTTCTTTATATGCCAGATTGCTGTCGACTTAAGTAATATTCTTGGCTATTCACTTAATAGTGCACTTAGTAATAGTTACGCACAAATAAGTGGCGATGTATCAAGTGGCGACGCATCGGGTAATGGGCTTGGGATTGCGGTAATTGTTACTGGTATTATTGCCGGTGCTGTAGGGCTTGCCTTGGCAGTAACCGGGCCGGTAATTCTAGCTGCCGTACTTGCACTACTACTTGTTGTACTTATTCTTATTGCAAGGACAGCGTTAATTGTACTTCTTGTTATCGTGGCTCCACTTGCTTTTGTTGCATACCTTCTGCCAAATACAGAACAGTGGTTCAAGAAATGGTACAAAATGTTCTTTGCACTGCTTATTGTCTTCCCAATAATTTCAGTTGTATTTGGTGCTTCCACATTAGCGGCAAGTGTTATTAAAAACACCGCTCAAGATAACCCGATGATGCAAGTTGTTGCCATTGGTGTAGCTACATTGCCATTATTCGTCATTCCAAGCTTACTTAAGGGCTCTTTAAACGCTGCTGGTTCAGTTGGGCAGAAATTATCAGGTATGAGTTCTAAGTTGAACGGGAAGGTTAGTGGAGAAGTTAAGAATACTTCAAAGCTTGGCCAACTTGGGCAATTCAGAAGCCAAGAAGCTAAAATTCGACGTGCACAAATTTTGGGTGGTTCATATAAAGGTTCAAACAGGAACCCATTAAACTGGAGCCGTAACGCTAGTTCTGCATTAAACAGCAAGGTTAACCAAAACACGGGTAAGTTTGGGTCTGACCAAAGCAGGCTTGGTGAAAGAATCAATGCAAAGATTGAAGCTGAGAACGTGACTGCTGCAAAAGCCACTATCGATAAATTAGGCTTGAACGTCGATCAAGTTACGTCACTTGCTAAAGGTAATACCATCGAACATAACGGTCGAAAAATTACAGCCGACGTTGCGACTCAAAAAGCCGCTATTAGTTCTATTGTACAAATGGGTGACCATGACGCAACAAGGTCTGTTATCGATACAGTGGGAAACAGCAAAGATACTTCACTCAGGGCTCACCTTGCCGACACGCTTGCGTCATCTTCTAACAGGCCTGGATACGTTGGTGGTGTAGCACTTGGGGCAATCAAAACTGGTAGTGGAATAAATACAGAAACACTTGCCCGAGATGCTATTAGGGCGAATGTTTACTCAGCTGACAAGCTTGCTACCGGAGATAAACAAGAACTTGCGTTTATCCATGACCAACTAAAGAACGTTACTGCACCTGAACGAGCCAAGACTATTTCTAACGCTAGGGATGTATTAGCGGATCCAATACTCAATAAAAAGATTGGTAAAAACTTCTCAAAAATTAATGACATATCAATGCACCCTTAGAAGTTGATATACTAGAAGCACTATGGCAACGTATAAAGTACCTCAAGATGTAGAAGCTGACGATAAACTTATCGGCCCATTTAGCTTCCGCCAGTTCATCTACTTAATAGCAGTGGTGTTAGCTGGGGCTGCTGCCTGGGGACTTGCGCAAATATTTATCGGTTTGGTTATTATCCCTCTGCCAATTATCATATTCTTTGGTGCGTTAGCATTGCCGCTTCGAAAAGATCAACCAATGGAAGTGTACATGGCAGCAATGGTTTCGTTTTACTTAAAACCTCGAAGTCGATTGTGGGATCCAGAGGGAATTGAAAATGTTATCGAAATCACTGCACCTAAAAGTTATGAAGATAGCCGAACAAAAAATTTATCCCAAGGTGAAGCTGCGCAGCGTTTAAGTTACTTAGCAGATATTGTCGACTCTGGTGGTTGGGCAATTCGTGGTGCTGGTGCTGCACCGAACGCCTCTGTTAATAACGATGTAGTGCTTGAAGCACAAAGTGCTGTTGATATTCTAGACGACAATACTTCGATTGCTCAGTCATTTGACCAGATGATGTCGCAATCAGCAAATAGAGTTAAGGAAGAGGCAATTGAGCGCATGAAAGCGACAACGTTTGCACCAGCAGCGCCAATTCCAAACCTGGCGCGGGTTCAAACACAAGCACCAGCTATGGTTATGCCCGAGTTTGATCCGTACCCAACAGACATTCAACAAACAGTTATTCAACCGCTTAATGACCCTTCTCACAGAGCTGAGCAGAATATCGAACCAGAATACGTGCGACCTATTTATACAGCACCTATACCGGCTCCTGTAGCTCCTATGGCCCCTATAGCACCAACTCCTGTGGCACAAAGTTCAGTAACCACTAGCGAGACACCTATACCAGCTGGTATAATAAACCTCGTAAAGAACGATGATGTATCTATAGCTACATTACAGAGTATGGGTGACCAAATTCATAAAAAAATCGAAGAAGAAGCTTCTGATGAAGTTTTCATTTCGTTAAGATAAATCTTCCTTAGAAAGAGTGGTGCAGAGGCTATGCCGCCAAATAATTCTTCATATCCTATTCCACCAGTAAACGGAGTACCTCCTGTACCCCAAATGCAAGGTGCCCCTGCTCCTATGCAGCAACAAATGCCTCAACAGGCACCTCAAGCAGCGCCAATTGGTTCAAACGCGCCTGTCAAAGCAGCGCCAAGGAACAACAACTCAACTCAAAGTACTCTTCAACTTTCCGAGCTTCGCGATGGAATGGTTATTATGCTCGATGGCTCTTTCAGGGCTGTTATTGCATGTAAATCAATCAACTTCGACCTTATGAGCGACCGCGAACGCGAAGGTATTGAATATAGTTATCAAAACTTTTTGAACTCACTTACATTTCCTGTGCAAATTTTAGTTCGTTCACAACGTGTTGACATTGGGCCATACATTGAAAAACTTGCAGTTATTCGCCGTACACAAGACAATATGCTTCTTGGCGTACTTATGGATGATTACATCGGTTTTATGGATGCACTCGCACAAGATGCCAATATTATGGAGAAATCATTTTATATTGTCGTACCATACTTCCCATTAGGTGATGCTGCTAATTTAGTCGACCAAGGAAAAGGATTCTTCGGAAAATTATTTGCACGTCCTACGAATGGTGTAACAAAAATCGATACAGCTGCATACCAAAAAGCTAAAGATGAAATTAAGAATCGTATTGATGTGGTTGTTTCTGGAATGTTCCAAATTGGTGTTCACAGTGTTCAACTCGATACTAAAGCACTAGGGGAGTTGTACTACAATTTCTACAACCCTGACACTTCGGTAAACCAACCGCTTGGTAATTTCGATAATGTCGCAACAACCTTTGTAAGAAAAGCACCGAGTGCAGCACAACAAGACCCAACCCAGAACGGAGGCTATTAATTATGGCTAAGCAACTTTCAGCAGTCGACGTAGCAGCGCAACAACGCGCAAAAGAACAAGCTGAAGTAGAGCAAGCTTTCTTGAAAGGTGTTTCAACCCTTCGTGATTTGATTGCACCAAGTAGTATTGAAATCCACTCATCTTATTTCCGTCTTGGAACTAAATATGGCCGTACATTATATGTATATGGGTATCCTCGCCAAATTGCGACTGGTTGGTTAAGTTCACTTATCAATATCGACGAAGTGTTAGACGTGAGTATGTATGTCTACCCAGTTGATAGCCAAGTAGTACTTAATAATCTCCGTAAGAAGGTTACACAACTTGAGGCGAGTACTTCGATCAACAACGAAAAAGGCCGTACTCGTGACCCTGCGCTTGAAGCTGCTATTAATGACGCCGAGGAACTTCGTGACCAAATTCAACTCGGACAAGAACGTTTCTTCCGTTTTGGGTTATATGTAACACTCTGGGCTGACAGCATGGACGAACTTAATTTCGTTCAGCAAAAAGTTGAAACAATCTTCGGACAGCAATTGGTATTTAGTAAAGTTGCTTCGTCGCAACAAGAACAGGGGCTTAATAGCACTATTCCTCAACTTTCTGACCAACTGCAAATTCGCCGTAACATGAACACTGGTGCTATTAGTACCAGCTTCCCATTCACGAGTGCTGACCTTACCGACAATAGTGGAATTCTTTATGGAATTAACATGCACAATAATGGTTTGGTTATCTTTGACCGTTTTAAACTTGAAAACGCTAACATGATTGTCTTCGCGAAATCTGGTGCAGGTAAGTCGTTCACTGTTAAACTCGAAGCTTTACGCAGTATGATGCTCGGTACTGAAGTTATTATTATTGACCCAGAAAATGAGTACCAAAAACTTGCCGAAGCAGTAGGTGGTGCGTATATTCGTTTAAGCCTTAACTCAAATACTCGCATTAACCCATTCGACCTTCCGCGTGTTATCGATAACGATGAAGCTGACGACGCACTTCGCGCAAATCTTGTAACACTCCACGGGCTGTTCCGTTTAATGCTTGGTGGTACACAAATGGCTAACGGTGTGGCCGTTTCAGCGCTTACACCAATTGAAGAAGCTGACCTTGATCAGGCACTGATTGATACCTATGCACGCGTTGGTATTACAAGCGATCCACTTACGTATAATTCACCACCGCCAACCATTAGCGACCTTTACGACACACTGCTTCACATGGGTGGTACTGGGCCATCATTAGCTCAACGGCTTCGTAAATATACGACTGGTACATTTGCTGGTATCTTTAGCCAACAATCAAATATCGATATTAATAACCCTATGGTTGTATTTAATATTCGTGACCTTGAAGATGAACTTCGCCCCGTTGCGATGTACATTGTACTGAGCCACATTTGGAACATTACACGTACGGTTCAAAAGAAGCGAATGCTTATTGTTGATGAAGCGTGGCAATTAATGAAATACGACGACTCAGCGAACTTCTTGTTTAGCTTAGCAAAGCGAGCTCGTAAATATTACCTTGGCCTTACAACTATTACTCAAGACGTTGAAGACTTCATGAGCAGCAAAATGGGACGCGCAATTGTTGCCAATAGTTCAATGCAATTACTCCTAAAACAATCGTCAAGTGCGGTTGATGTACTTTCGGACATTTTCAAACTTACCGAAGAAGAGAAGAAGCGTTTAGCGAACTTCCCAATTGGACAAGGTTTGTTCTTTGCCGGCCAAAGCCACGTGCATATTCAAATTCAGGCGAGCCCTACTGAACAGCAACTTATTACGACAAACCCCCAAGCAGCGATTCAATCAGCCCAAAACCAATAACGAGAGTATAATAAGAGCTAATTATGGAGCCGAACCGAAAATACCAGCCCGACATTGAGCCGAATATTCGTCCTGATCTCAGAAATATTCAAGGCGGTGGAGAATCGACCCCTGAGCGCGGCAATTTAAGTGCCGTTCCTAACAGTACTCAAGATTTAGCTAATGCCGAAAAACAAGGCAACGCCGGTGAACCTTCTTCAAATGTTACACCGATTGGCATAAATCAACGCGAAGCACAGGGTGACAAGGGTGCTGCAAATGACTTTAAATCGACTTTTACCGGCGAAAAGGGGAATGGTAAGAAAAAATTAACCCGTGTTCAGTTCTGGCGTCGAACTGGTATTTTTGGTGGTGGTGGAATTATTGGAATCGCAATCGCTATTATTAGTGGTGTTACACCGCTCGGCGGGCTACTACTTAACCTAGGTGAAGTTGCGACTGTTAACCGCGATAGTCAAAGCAATGTTCTTACACGGCGCCTGTATAGAGTTATTGATATGAAGATGACGACCGAAGTTACGAGTGGTTCTTGTAATGTCGTAAAGGTAGCTTGTCGCTTTAGTCGGCCTACAAATGCATTTCTTTCTCGGCTTGATGATTATGGTATTAAGGCACTCAATGCAGATGGTAGCGCAATTGAAAAAACTAAAATTGGGTATCCGAATGCTAAACCTACATCCTATACATTCGTTGATAGCTCCGGTAAAACGGTCGCTGTTAATGCGAAAGACTTTGTATCTACTTTGCGATCTAACGCCGAGTTTAGAAAGGCGTTTACTACTGCATACAACATGAGGTATATCGGCTATGCCGACTCTTATATTAAGAATTTATTCTATAAGCCGCTCGGTATAGATAGAACAGGGAAAACTACCAATACCATTGACGATGAAGACCCCGAAAAGACCTTAAAGAATATCGCTGAAGGCGGGGACAAAGACAACAAAGTAAGGGCCGCCACAACACCAGAAGAAAAGAACAACGCAGCGCGAACGGCAATTAACGAGGCGGTTGAAGCAGAGGCTGAATCTGCTACTAAAAAGTTCACTAAATCTGGTTCTGACCCTGTTATTTTAGCGGGTACCATTGCTTGTACTGCTATTAACGCACCTGGTTTCTTTACCAAAGTATCGCGGCTTTACCAAATGCGTCAGGAAATACTGCTTGCGTCCACCTTGATTCTTACGGCCTCAAGTATGGTTAAAACGGGTGAGATTGATCCGGCAACAATGGCAACAATCGGTGCGCTTCTTACAGCGACAGTACTCTTGCCTGATGGAACACAATCAAAGTCAGCCATGGATTCATTTGGTATTAAAAGTATATTATTTAATGACACAAAGAGCTCGAGTAATAATTACAAAAGGTTCATACCTGGATATAGTGCCCTAACTGCCACAAAAGGTATTACCGAGTTCGCCCAAAATCCAGTTACGAAAAGTACTTGTGACACCATTTATAGCCCTCAAGCCCAAATTGCTGCTACAACTATAGAAGCGGGGATTGGAGCGGCAACCGGTGGGATTGGAGCCGTTGCTATCGCTGTTATGAAAGCAGCATTAGTGGGTGGTGGTGCAATCCTTGGTGCAGAAGCTATTTCTGGATTTATAGCACAAGGTGTTCAATCATTATTCGCACTTATTCCTCCAGAAACTATTGCTGCCGTACTAGGTAATGAAGATATTGCTAATGCAAAAAATGAAGACTTAGGTGATGTGTTTGGTGGGGGTCTTAGCTTTTTCTTTAGCAACTCACTCCTTTCAACCGGTGGTGGAGTACTTACAACAGCTCAACTTGCTAAAGCCAGTAATGATAATCAATCGTATTTGAATGACTATGCAGAAGAAGAACGGATAGGTAAGAGTCCTTTTGACATTTCAAGTCCGTACACCTTCTTAGGAAGTATCGCCGCGAGCTATTACACGAATGCCTATGTACCAAATAACATCGCAAAAAATGCTCTGTCATCACTAGGATATTTATTTACTCAACCCTTTAAGCAACTATCAACAAGTACCTTTGCAACCACAAATAATCTCGTTGAGCGTTGTTCAAACGCAGCAGAGTTTGGAGTTGATTCGGCAGTCGCAGTTGGCCCTTATGGTGAATTATGTACAGATATTCCTTCTGAATTTACCGACGAACCGGTTTCAAGTGTACTCACTTCTGTTCAAGGACAATACGATGAAGATAGCGGGTTGCCAACTGAAGACGGTGAAATTCAAGAAGTACTCGATATGTGTGGAGAAGGTGATTTATTAACAGCTAAGGGTTGTACTATTGAAGACCAAGAACGCGCAAATAAATCTATTTACATGGTTGATGTACGTTTAAGCGATATGCTTGATGACCGCGAATACCCAGATGAACCTGATGCAGCGGGTGATACAGCGGCAGCAACAGGAGCGATTGTTCTGCCAATTGATCCTCCCTATAGTTCTGCCGGTGGTACATTTGGCCCACGCAAATCTCCATGTCGAGGTTGTTCATCTTGGCACGTTGGGTTTGACTTCCAACAATCTGCTGGTAAAAATGTATATGCCATGTCAGACGGAGTAGTAATTGGTGCGGGTGAAGGTAAGAACGTCATTACCTCGATACAACACGCCGACGGACTCGTAACTAAGTATTTCCACGAAAGTGCAATTCTTGTTAAAAAAGGTGATGTTGTAAAAGCAGGCCAAGTTATTGGTAAGGTTGGTCAGGTCGGGGATGCCACGGGAGATCACCTTCACTTCGAACTCGATATTTCAAAGGTAACAGACCCTAGTGTTTATAGTAAGTATACTAAAAATGCAGGCGGCTTCTCGCCCGCAGGTACTCGAATTGACCCTTATCAATTCTTCCAATTAAATGGAGTTCCGGGAATTTAATATGCGAAAACTACGACTCTTTATATCTGCTCTTATAATCGCTAGCTTGGTTATTTCTTTAACAGGCATTAGTTCGAATACCGCAAATGCGCTCGTTCCTTTAAGTTGTGACGAGGGGTTCTCGAGTACAAACGGAAACTTTTACTACGACCAGTGTGACAACATATGTAGCCCTGACAGTAGCACCTCAATTGTCGTAGGAGATAATTCAGCCCTACCAGCAGCAACTGTTTCTTATTTAGATGGCCGTAAAATTAAAGACCTTGCTGAACAAAATAAAGACAGGTACATGTACGCTCAAACTAAGACAGGGCTTCCATGGCAAGTGGTTGCAGCAATTCACTACCGGGAAGCTGGTATGAGTGCAACACAGAGTATTTTTAACGGTGCAAAACTAGGAACCGGTATAAACGTTGATGGGCAAAATGTTGTAAGCGACCCAAATGAGGATGCCCTCAATGCTGCGAACCACTTTATAAAAATGGCGTCTGGAGTGTATGGTATTGATTTGTCTGTAACACCGGAATCTATTACGTTAGAGCAGTGGGGGAATGCCTATCTTGCCTACAACCGTGGATATCTATATAAGCAAGCTGGAAAAACCTACGATCAATCTCCGTACGTAATGAACGGTTTCGATGCGTCACATGTAAATATGAGTTGGGTTGGCAAACCTGCAGACCCAGCAGTGAGTGGTATAGACGGTAATAAGGCCGGTGCGCTTTCAGTGTTGGTATACCTAGGTGGCGCAAAACTATCATCAGACTGTAGTTCCTCTGGTGCAGTGTCCGGTGATATCGTTAAAACCGCGCTTAATTATACTCGCGACACACCTGCAACCGATGGCATGACCGACGCTTCACTTGCTAAAGAAGCGTACCGAAAAGCAATTGTAGAGTTCAACGGCGCGCCTGCGAGTTACCCGCAAATTACTGACTGTGGACGATTTGTTTCAACTGTCCTTCACGCATCTAAGGCGGATGAATCATTCCCAGCTGTCGGTGTTGGTAGTTTAATCAAATACATGAATAGTAGCCCTAAGTATCAAGCTCTTGGTTCTATTCAAATGAACGAATTAATGCCAGGGGATATTATGGCTATCGAGAGTCACATTATTATTTACACCGGAAAGAACGGTGATTACGTTGCAGCCGATGCTTCATACGAACAACGCGTACCAAGCGTTCGAAATTCGAGTTCACCAACTTGGATGATAGCTAACGGCGCTTCAGTTTGGAGGTTAAAGTAATATGTTAAGAAATAAACGAATACTAATTCCAGTGATTATTTTTGGGTTACTCGTTGCCGCACTTATTATTTTTGGAGTATCTACAACAATAAAGCCCTCAACTGGTATTAAATTTATTGTTGTTCCAGATAAAATTACCGCTAAGATTGATGGAAAGAATACTTCCGTAAGTTACGAATCGACGGTCAGTACAAAAACCGGAACATTAACAGTTGAATTATCTAAAGAAGGCTTTGAATCAAAAACACAAACTGTAGAGGTTAAAGATGGAGAAGTATCTGAGTTATACGTTTATCTCAAACCTCTTACAGAAGCTGCTGAAAAAGAAGTTGCCTCTGCGACAATGCAACAGCGAATTAGCCGTATTGGCGGTTTTGTTGTTGCTGAATCTGCACAGAAATTGGAAAAAGAATATCCATTCGTACCTAAACTTCCTATCTTTGAAAAGTATTTCACTATAACTTCATGTTCAGTTGACCCAGACGATTCGTCTGTTCTAGGTATCTGTGTAAACCTTGCAATCGATGAACCATTCTACAGAGAGCAGGCTGTTCAGTCTATGAAAGATAATGATATTGACCCTACTAAATGGGAAGTTGTGTACGGCAACCAGTTTACTCACACAGATTAGTTACAGTTCAACGTGTCGAAGGTGTTTTCCCGCATGGCTTGTTGCGGAAGTGATAATAATTTGGTGACCTTTTAATTGACTTGTAAGAAGGTTTTGACGATTAGCATCGAGTTCAGAGAAGACGTCATCAAGGAGAATGATTGGCTGCTTATCAATAAGTTGCTCAATAATATCTACTTCAAGAAACTTTAATGCGAGTACGATTGTTCGTGCTTCACCCCGGGATGCTATAGAGAGGGCAGGGGAGTTATTAATTTGGAATATAACATCATGACGATGCGGGCCAACAGAAGTATTGCCCAAGTAACGATCGCGTTCTAGGTGAGTTGTGAGTTCGTTTAATAGCTTTTGTTTAATATCACCCACGAAGGTATGCGAGTAGTGAATTGAAACATCGTCGTGATTGCCGGCGATTTCTTGATACAAGCGGCCTAAGTTTTGATTAATTTGCTCAATAAAGGCGATGCGTTGCTCGATAACAAATGAACCATGTTCGGCAAGTGAAATATTCCAAGCAAATAATTCATCATTCGACACAAGAGCGTTTTTAAGAAGATTGTTTCGTTGCTTAAGCGAACGTTCGTATTTACGGAGCGTTGGGCCATAGAGGGGGTTTAATTGGCTAATAAACCTATCTATGAACTGGCGGCGGCGGGCAGGGGAGCCATGAAGTAAACGAAGATCTTCAGGTTCGAATAAAACGACTGGGTATTTTAACTTAGCAGGAATACGAGCAGTTGTTTTACTATCGATACTAAATTGTTTGCGACTGGTTACTTTTTCAGGATCAAACTTAACTACACGATTCGGCTCGTCATCAAACGAAACATCAATGCGCCACCACGGCGCTTCTTTTTTTAATAAGTCGCTATCACTTCCTTTAAATGAAGTTCCTTGAAGCGATACGTAAATAGCCTCAAGCAGGCTCGTTTTACCACTCCCGTTTGCACCAGTAATAATCGTCACATCGGGCGAGAACTCAATCATATACGCATCGTGTGAACGAAGGTGTTGAACGTGAAGGTTTTTTATAGAAGTCATATGTTGTATCTTCCACAACAAAGTGGAAAGTTATATTAGCTCTTTAAAGGCATGATAACGTGGTAATAATTTGTATCTTTATCTGTTGATTTCAAGATACAAGGAGAGAGTTTGCCATTAAAGCTGAATGAAATAACGTCAGCATCAAGTACACCGAGGGCTTCGGTTAAGTAACGTGAGTTAAGAGTTACTTGGCCACTACCAGTAATTTCGCCATCAAGTTCTGAGGTATTTTCACCAAACTCCGAAGCGATTGAGTGAAGAGATACAGACTTTGCGTCTTCATCAACAGTCACCGTAACACTACCGCCAGATTCACGAGCGAATAAACCAGCTACTTTTGTTACTCGAGTAAACTCAGGTTTCTTAAGAATTGCAGTAATGTCTGAGCTTGGTGGAATCAGTTGACGGTAATCAGGGAAGTTGCCATCAACTAAACGGCTAATAACCTCTGCGTCGTTAATACGGAAGCGAACTTGGCTTTCATCAAACAGTACATCAATAGTATCTACAGAGTCGTCAATTGAACGAAGTACTTCTTGAAGTGTGGTTGCTGGAATAATTGCCGCAACTTCGCTTTTTGTTTCAACAAGGCGACGCTCTGAGAGGCGATACCCGTCGGTTGCAGCTAAATAGATCCATCCTTCATGCGAGTGCCAGTAGACACCCGTTAGAACAGGCCTGGTTGAGTCTGAACTGGATGTAATAATTGTTTGTGAGATAGCTTGTTTGAATTCTTCTGTATTAAGCGAGTAAGTTACTGAACTTGCTTCGTTGATAGTTGGAAGCTCAGGAAAGTCATCTGCTATAACACCATTAATAATTGAGTGGTATTTTCCACAAGTGATGTGGATATTCTCACCAACAATCTTTAATTCAACAGTGTCTTTAGGTAGGCTACTTACGAATTCAGATATAAGTTTTGCTGGTACGGTAATTGAACCAGGCTTTACTATCTTTGCACCTATATATTGGGTAGATGCAATTTCGAGGTTAGTTGCTGCGATTAAAAGTCTGTTCCCATCTGTCCTTAAAAGAATATTACTAAGTATTGGTAATTGAGTTTTAGTACTGGCTACTCGACCAACGGCTGATAGTGCTTTTGCGAAGTTGTCTTGAGTTACTGAGAGTTCCATTGTTATGAGTTCCTTTCCTTATTTTCTTTTTTCTTCTTAATAGTAGGTGCTGTGGAAACAGGGTATAAGTCGGCAATTAACAGTGGTTGAATTTGGTTTTTTAGCGTGGATAAAACCGTTGATAACATGGTCGAAACTTGGGTGAAACTAGTGAGTTGTACAAGTATAAGTGTAGGAGCGTTAGTAGGGGGTGTGTATGAAAGTTGGGGATTCCCACTATTCATACCACTATCTATCCGCAGGCTGTACACATTTTTTACCCAGGTAGATATTACAGTTTTAAGCATATAATTTCTCCCTAATAGCGGCTACTTGTTCACGAATGACGAAATCAAGTTTAATAGCTTTTTCAATCTTTTCAACAGAGTGAATGGCAGTTGTGTGGTCTTTGCGGCCAAGTTCACCGGCGATCTTAGGGAAGCTTAAATGAAGTTCGCTTCGAAGTAAGTACATCGCAATTTGACGCGGTGTGACGATATGCTTGTCGCGCTTGTTTCCACAAATTTCCTCAAGTTTTAACGAGAAATGCTTAGCAGTTTGGTCGATAATCTTTTTACTAGACAAGTGTTGAGGGCGTGACATATGCGCGCTGCCGAGTAAACCTTCAGCTGTAGCAATGTCTGGTTCAACCCGGTGAAGATCAGCGAAAGCGAGTAATTGGTTTAATGCACCTTCAAGTTCACGTATGTTCGTTTTGATATTAGTTGCAAGGTATTCAACTGTTTCCGAATTTAAGGTTACTCCTGAAAGCCCAGCTTTGGCATTAATAATTGCGCAACGGGTTTCAAAGTCAGGCATTTGAATATCAATAGCCATACCCATTTCAAAACGACTACGAAGACGTTCAGTAAGTGTTGGAATGCTACGTGGTGGTTTATCACTACTGATAATAATTTGTTTATTATTTTGGTGCAGGAAGTTAAAGGTATGGAAGAATTCTTCTTGAGTCTTTTCTTTATTAGCAATAAATTGCATGTCATCGACAATAAGTACATCGACATTACGGTATTTATCAGAGAAACCTTTTTTCTTAAAACGAATGTAATCAAGGAATTCATTTACAAATGTTTCAGAGCTTACATATAATACGCGCGCTTCTGGGTTGTTCGCGACAATTTCGTTACCAATTGCCTGCATAAGGTGGGTTTTACCTAAACCAACACCACCATAGAAGTAGATAGGGTTATATTTCGTACCCGGGCTTGTTGCAACAGCTTGGCTGGCAGAGTGAGCGAGGTCGTTACTTGAACCAACGATGAAGTTATCAAAAGTATAGCGCGGGTTAAGACCATTGGTAGATGACATCGTTGAAAGCATGCCAGTTGGCGCTGGGCCAGATGAGCGAGAAGTTTGGTTGGAAGTATATTCCATAGACTCACTAGTTGTTTCACGGCTAATGCGTGGCTTCTTGTTTGTTGTTTGGACTATATAAGTAAGATTAGGGGAGGTGATACCGTTTTTCTCGAGCATCTCACGAACAGTTTTGTCGAACTTTGTTTCGAACTGTCGCTTAATGAATACGTTTCGTACTTCGAAGAGTGCTTCGTTCTCATCAAAACGTAATAACTTAGTATCAGACCAATACATATTGAAGTTCGGCCCTGAAACCGATAGTTCTATTTCACCCAGCACGCTGTGCCAAAGTGCATGTACGTCTTTTTGCATGATCCCCTAAACTCCTACATTCGCTCGTTTACTCCTTATACTATACCCGAAAGCCAGAGTTTTCCACAACCATAAAACGAATATAAAAAAAGAGGGGAGTAAGGGAGTAGATTTATCCACAATTGTAAGCCACCCCTGTTAATGTGTGGATAACTAGTATAAATAGGGGGATAGTTTTGATATATAACGTCACGGTTTGTCGAAAAAGCAAGCTTTTGGAGGCCAGGGGATTGATTTATAGGGGCTACGGAGGTATAATAATCGAGATATGCCAAAACGAACTTTTCAACCACACACACGTCACCGTATGCGAGTACACGGTTTTCGTGCACGTATTTCGTCTAAAGCTGGACGCGCTGTATTAAAGCGACGTCGTCTTAAAGGCCGTGCACAATTGACAGTTAATAAAACCAAATAATCGGTTTTATAACAAATTATAACCACTTCACCCGAAGTGGTTATTTTTTTACGGTATACTATTTTATAGATGATATCTGCCCTATACCGATTCCATGGCCACAATAGTTTGCGTTACGTATATGCAAACGGCAAAGCTATTCGTACCCAAACGATTACTTTAAAGACGACAACGAATGACCGTCGTAAGTATTCTCGCTTTTCTGTGGTTGTGAGTAAAAAAGTAATTAAAGGCGCGGTTGGCCGAAACCGTATTCGCCGTCGCCTTTATGAATACATTCGTACTCACCTACCTCAAATAGAAGGTATCCATGATGTTGTACTTATATGTACATCCGCTGAACTGCGTACACTTCCTGCCGAGGAAATCACTAGCCAGCTAGACCAGTTATTTATTAAAGCAGGTCTGTTTAAAGAGGCTTGAAACTGGTATACTATACGCTAGTAACCATGTGAGGCTAATCTGTGAATATCTTTGAATTAATTGTTGTACAACCAATCTTTAACTTGTTGTTGTTTATCTACAGCGTTATTCCTGGTGCCGATTTCGGTATCGCGATTATTATATTTACTATAATTATTCGTTTCGCTTTATATCCACTTGTTGTTCGTCAACTACACCAAGTAAAGGCAATGCGTAAACTCCAGCCAGAGCTAAAGCGTATTAAAGCTGCTAGCAAAGGCAACCGCCAAGCTGAAAGTATGCAAATGCTTGAACTTTACAAGCAACATGAAGTAAAACCATTCCGTTCTATTTTGATGCTGTTAATTCAGCTTCCAATTTTCATCGCCCTCTTCCAAGTGATTCAAATCTTCACTACTCACCGTGACCAAATTGCACACTTTACCTATGGTTTTATGCAAAACCTCAAGCCAGTCCAAGACTTGCTTACAAACCCTGATAACTTCAACGAACAATTCCTTGGTTTTGTTGACCTTACGACCCACGCTATTGGTGCAAACGGTATTAATATCTTCCTCGTGCTTCTTGCAGTTATTGCAGCGGCGACTCAATACATTATTTCAAAGCAGACATCCCCTACGACTACGACAAAGCGTTTACGCGACGTACTATCTGAAGCTGGCGAAGGTAAACAACCTGACCAAGCTGAACTCAACGCTGTAATGATGGGCAAGATGGTGAAATTCTTACCATTTATGATGTTCTTTATTATGATGAGCCTCCCTGGTGCACTTGTACTTTACTACGTTGTTTCAAACGTCTTTGCTGCTGTTCAACAACACTTCCTTCTAAAGCGTGATGCTGAAGAGATGGATAAAATGGCAGACGAACCTGCTAAGGTAGTTGGTAAAAAAGCGACTGCAAAAGCTCGCGCTAAAGTAGCGACTGAAGCAAAGGTTACTGAAAGCAAAGGCCCAAACATTACTCGAATCAAAGCCAAAGATACACCAAGTAAAAAGGGAAATTCATGAACAGAGAAGAATCAATAGAATTTGCCCGAACGTACGTGGCCGACCTTTTGACCTTCTTTGAAGTGAACGTAGATGTAGCAGTATCAGTTGAAGACGATGTAATTGAATTATCAGTCCCTTCAACAGACCTTAATAGCTTACTTATTGGACGAAACGCAGAAACGTTACGAAGCTTGCAGTATTTAGTTTCGACTGTTCTACGGAATAAAAATGCTGCGTTAACACGGGTAAATGTGGATATTGCGGATTATAAGAAGCTGCGGAATGAACGACTAGCTACTGAAGCGCGTGGGTGGATTGAGGAAGTTCGGAAGAACGGTACGACGAAGGTGATGCAGTTGAATGCGGCGGATCGTCGGATTGTGCACCAGGTAGCTACGGAATATTCGGATATTAAGACTTTTTCTGTTGGGGAAGGCCTTGAGCGAAGTATTTCTATTAGCCAAGCAAGTTCTTAATAGCCTTAAACTTTCCTTTTTAGTTTTTCAGATACCGTTACACGCCAGAAAAAACTGCTTGGGCAGGTTTTTTGTGGGTTGCACTTCGCTTTTAGTATCTTTAAAACTAAAAAGAAAAGTTTAAGAGTTTAAAGCTTTCATGTAAACAGCGTGTGTTTCTTTTGCCATCTTCTTCCAAGAATATTTCTTGATTTGTTTGTACCCAGCTTTTGATAAACGAGTACGGATTGTGTCGTCACTTAATACTTGGTCAATTGCTTCAGCCATGTCGCTAGTGTCGAGTGGGTTGAAGTAGTGCGCAGCGGGGCCGTAGACCTCTGGGAGGCAGGTTGCGTTACTACTGACAACTGGAGTGCCATAACCCATGGCTTCGAGGCCAGGGAGGCCAAAGCCTTCCATGAGGGATGGGAATACATAGGCAGTTGCGTGAGAGTAGAGCCAGCTTAATTGGCTATCGTCTACGAAATCAGTGAAGAGAATGTTTTTGTACTTACGATCGTTGAAATACGTTTCGTTTGCGAGCGTAGAAGCGTTCTTTTTGCCAACCAGTACAAGGCCAAGGTCTGGGTATTTAGCGAGGAGGATTTGGTGGGCGTCACCGAGGCGTTTGATGTTTTTATAATCAGGTTGTTGGCCTACATAAAGGAT